>Ga0194120_10000286_pt1 | contig 93139 bp, 74 predicted proteins | sample TA2MahCa65mmetaG_FD_148642 | JGI IMG/M metagenome (GOLD analysis project Ga0194120, IMG submission 148642) | Freshwater microbial communities from Lake Tanganyika, Tanzania - TA2015019 Mahale Deep Cast 65m | ecosystem: Environmental > Aquatic > Freshwater > Lake | place: Tanzania: Lake... | reverse complement strand
TTTTGTCCGTGGCCTGCGTTGGCTCGGTCCTTACAGCCCGCGTTGGGGATGCTCGGACCTCGCCGCCTTGGCCACAGCCAAAATCCCTCGCCGCAGGACCCCGCGCAATTTTCGGACACGCTCTGAGACGGTCAAACGGCAGCACGCACCAGCGCAAACAAGTCTCCCGCGGAAACGTACGGACCAGCTCCACATCGACATCGTACTTCTCCAATGGCAGATAGCTCAGCCGCGATTTCGCACAGACCAGGGACAACGACCGATCCAGGGGCAGCACTTGTTTGTCCGCGAGAATTTGCAGGAAAGGCTCGACGACTTGCCTGGCCGGTTCTTTGCCGTCGGGCGCGCTCCAGTAAAGATCGAAATCGGTCGGCGACACATGCTTGCCGTCCACCAGAATCTTCCGCATGGCCTGGCGTCCGTCGTCCCCGTCCGCTGCGCCGGCTTCCTCCGGCGATTTGGCTTTGGCCGAGGCGGGAGCGGCTTTGGCCGTGACTTCCACGGGCGCGGGCGCGGGCGCCGCCGGAAAATTCGTGGCGCGATTCTCAATTTCCGCGAGAGCATTTTGAACTTCCCGGTCGTCCGGAAAAACCTGAAGGATGCTCTCGAATTCGAGGATGGCGGAGGAAAGCTTCCCGGAAAGGACGTAAGCTTGCGCGATGCGTTTGGAAGCGTTGAGCACGTCGGACGGCCGGGCCAGCTTGTGATACGCCTCCTTCAGAATCTCCAGCGATTCATAGTCCGCCGGATTCGATTGAGCGATGACCTCGAACATCTCAATCGTATGCAGCGTTTGAGCTTCTTCGCTCGGCGTCAAGGGTGCGGCCATGAATGCCTCATCTGGTTCTTCGTCGCGTCATGCATCCGGGAACGTGCCGAACGACACGCCTCGGAGATCGATTCTGTCCCGGTCCAACCTGACCTTAAATAGAGCCACCGCCCAAAGCAATCCTCCACTTCGTCAACACGCCACTCCCGGTGCATCCGTGCATCCACAAGTTGTCGGTTGACGTAGCGCAGATTTCCAATCCGCGGTATCGCCGATTTGTAATCGGCATGGCGTCGGCAAGCTCCCAGGTCCGTGGACTGGTCGGCGGTTCGCAGAATGCAATTCTGCGATGCGGCGGAGTGCAACTCTGCGCTACGAGGACAGAATCACTGATAAACTTGTGGATACACTGCGCCACTCCGGCGCTGGATGCTGGCGGGCGCCTGTGCTAACGTCGCGGGCGCGATGGCCAATCGGTACTATGCCGCGGACGAGCGGCGGGCGGACAAAGTGCGCGAACTCTTCGGCGCCATCGCCCCACGCTACGATCTCATCAATGATCTGCAAAGTTTCGGCCTGCACCGCCTCTGGAAGCGGCGGCTCGGGAAGCTGGCAAACGTGCAAAGAAGCGAACGCGCCCTGGACCTGTGCTGCGGGACCGGCGACGTCGTTTTTCAACTGGCGAAATCGGCTGGCTTTGTGGTCGGTCTGGATTTCAGCCTGCCGATGTTGAAGGTCGCCCAAGAACGGGCGCGGCGGCCTTGGGCTGAGCGCCATCTTCCTCTCCTCGCGAGGGACGAGTGGGGAGAGGATCGAGGAGAAGGGAAAGCCCATAAGGACGACCCTCCTCTCCCCAGCCCTCTCCTCCCTTCGCAGGGAAGAGAGGGAGAGAGGCCGGTTCGCACCCATTTCCTGCGAAGCGACGCGCTTCGCATTCCTTGTCAGGACGCCCAATTCGACGTGGTGACCATCAGCTACGGGCTGCGAAATCTGGAGAACTTCCAAGCGGGGCTGGACGAAATGGGCCGCGTGCTAAAACTGGGTGGTCGTTTGCTCGTGCTCGACTTTGGCAAACCAGACAACGCCGTCTGGCGGAAAATCTACTTCGGTTACCTTCGCTGGTGTGTCCCGTGGTTCGGCCGACTCTTCTGCGGAGATCGGGAGACGTACGCTTACATTCTCGAATCACTGCTCCACTATCCGGGCCAGCGGGGCATCGCCGATTTGATGGCGCGCGAGAATTATTCCCACGTGCGCGTGATTAATCTTTTGGGCGGCATCATGAGCATCAACTGCGGCACGAAAGCCGCGGCTTGATCGCGGCGCTAATGCTTCGCCTCGCCGATGCAGTAAAGGAACTCCTGTCGGGCGCCGCTGTTCTTGGCCACGCGCAGATAAATGCGGTCGCCGCAAATCGCCGGTGAAGCATACGCTTCGTCGCCAAGCTGATTCTCGGCCACGCTCTTGAACGACTGCGGCGTGGCGTCGAAGACAAAAGTTTTTCCAGCCACGTTCGAAGCGAAGATGCGGTCGCCCACCATCACGGGCGACGCAAAGAAGTCGCCGCCCAGGCGCGTCTTCCAAAGTTCCTCGCCGGAGTCTGATTTCCAGCAAACAGCGAACCCGGCGTCCAACACACCATACAGGTGTCCGTCTTTCACGATCGGCGACGGCACATAAAGGCGGGAAGCGTTTTGCCACGCCACCTTGCCGGAACCGTCCGCGAGCACGGCCACGGTGTGATTTCGCGGATAACCGCCGCTCGCGAACACGCGCTCTCCATCCGTCACCATCGACACCACGCATTCTTCCGTAGAACCATCGATCTCCCAGAGCTTCTTTCCCGTTTGCGGATCGAAACTGGAAATCAAGTTGCAGCCGGCCATGACCATCTGTTCGCGGCCCTGCGCGCGGACGACGGTGGGTGAAGTGTAGTTGGGAATCTTCGGCCGCGACTGACTCCAAACCACCTGCCCCGTGCGGCGATCCAAGCCCGCGACCGTTCCGCCGCCCCGGTGATCCGCCGTCACCAGCACCAACGATCCATGAATGAACGGGGACGAACCGAAACCCTGATGCCGGACGAAGTCACAGATTTTCCACTGCCAAATCTTTTTGCCGTTCAGGTCCAGGGCCGTGGTCTGCACGGCGCCGGCGTGGAGGAAATTGATGAAAAGCCTTTCGCCGTCGCAGGCCACGGTGGAGGATGCCAGCGAACTGTTCCGATGTCCGCCGGTATCCAGGGTGCCCTGGTGAACGATCGTCTGCCAGACTTCCTTCCCGCTTTGACGATCCAGCGCGAGCACCGATTGCGTTTGTCGCTCCGGATCGGCCGTCGCCAGATAAACGCGCTCCCCCACTACCGTCGGCGAACCGTGCCCGCGGCCAGGGATCACTGCTTTCCAAAGAACGTTCTCCGTTTCGCTCCACCGGACGGGCGGACTCTGGTTGGGCGACGCGAGGCCGTTGCCTGCCGGGCCGCGCCAGGTCGGCCAATCTTTGTCCGGGTTCACGGCGGCTAAGGCCGTGGACGAAGGGAACAAAGCGGCGGTTCCGATGAACATAAAGGCTGCAAAAAGAAGGCGGTTCGTCATAAGCGCGCCAGACTCTCTCCAAATCGGACGTGCCCGGCAAGGGGGATGTGAACAGAAGATTGCGAGTGAACGGGGGGATGAGAACCGACATCCCTTATGAATGGCGCGGCTGACCTGTTTAGGCGTGAATGACTTGGCCAATCAAAGACGTGTTGCACGTTATCAAGCGCGCCGCCACGATGTTGCGTGTTGTGCTCCGGAATGAAACTGCCCGCCAACGCGATCATCGCACGAAGAAAAATTGACGAGTATCTGCTGCACCGCAGAGAAGAAGATGACAAGTCAGGTTTCCTCGCGCTCGCGGGCTACACTCTGGAAAACGCGGACCGTCTGATGAGTGATCTCCGCGCGCAACTATTGCCCTTAGACGCCCAGTTGTTTGACGAAACGGAATACGGCACGAAATACAGGATTCGAGGGACGCTGACGGGGCCGAACGGACGCGTCTTGCGCGTGCTGCGCGTTGACCATCTGGATGAAAGAAGTCGCGACAGGCCAGACGAAATTTGTTACGTTGCTGCCGGACAAGCTATGAAATATGACCTGTTCATTCGCGTGGCGCTTGCGCAAGACCTGCCGCAACGCCGGCTGCGCCGTGGCGACGTGGCCACAGTAGTTGAACACCACGCCGGTCGACCGGGAGAAGAACCAGGCTACTCGCTTGAAGTGTTCAATGCCGTCGGTGAGACCGTTGACGTCGTGACCGTCCGCGAGTCTCAAATCGAGCCGTTGACCGCAGATGAATTGCTAACCGTCCGCTCGCTCGAACCGGCGGCTCCTTGAACGAAACGCGAGCAAGGCCGAAGAACTGACGCGCCGACACCTGTCCCTGATCATCGCTCAAACCCGAGCGTAGTTGAAAGTGCTTACGACGACTTCCGCGATGAGGCGTGAACGCGCTCGGCTGAAGGAAAGGACATGCCTTCGGTCTAGTCCTACTGCGTCATGTCCTCCATCAGCGCCAGCGCGGTGCCTTCGCTGATTTCGCGCACGCCAAAGTTGCGCGCGACTTTGGAGGATCCCTGCCCGATCAGATCTGAGGACGATGCCTGGCCAATGATCTTCGCGTCCTTCAACCGGATCGCCGTCGCTTGAATGTCGGGCACGGCGAAAGTCCGGTCCCCGGATGCCGTCGGAACTGTGATCTGGCGCGACGAAATCAGGATTTCCAAAACGGCATCGGCATTCTTGATCAGCGCTTCACGATCTTTCCGCGCCTGCTCGCCTTCCGTGGGCACGGCAAAGTTCGTCAGAGGCCTGTCGCCGATCAAATGCGCTGCGACGCGCTGGTCCACCAGGGTCGCGCCCGCCATGCGCAAAGGCCGGCCAAACAGCCGCTCGACATCGCGGGCGGTCTGCTTGTCCGCCAGCGCCGCTTCTTTTCTTTCGCGAACGCGATAGGTGTTTTTGCTCGTGACCTTCTCGGTTTGTCCGGAGACGGTTCCTGGCTCGGTGGCTGAGTCCGTGAGCGCTTTCTTGAGGTCGCCGGCGACGACTGCTCCGGCCGGGTCCGGTGTTTTGGGAGCGGCGGCTGGAGAAGCCGCGGTCACTGAACCGGAGCGCTTGTCCACGTGCCCGCGCGAGGTCTCGATCTGCTCGCTGCGCGCGGAAAGCTTCAGGCCCGACTCTTCGTCCACCAATTCGCGGTTGACGTAAATCAGCACACGCGGGCCGCCCATTTTGGCATAGGCCTCTTTGAACCGATTGATGATCGTTTGCGCCTGTTCCGGGGACACCAGGTAAGGCCGTTCCGGGCTGAATTTGTGTTCATAGACATATGGCCCGGAGGAAAGTGGCGGTGGCGCGGGCTGAGCTGTCACCACGGGTGGCGACGGAGGTGGGTTTGGCGAAACTGCTTTCGGCGGCTGTTTCTGCGCGAAGATTGCGCTTGTGGAGACCACAGTGATCGTCATGAGAAGAATCAGTAATTTCATAGCGGTCTAGGTTCTAGAGTAGGTGTGACTCTGATTTTGAAAATGGCTAACCACGGATGCACACGGATTTGCGGGGCACTACCGCGCCTGGCGGACGCGGATGGTGTATTTGCGCGCTTTGTCGTTCATGGAAGTGAAGCGAGCGCTTTCCTGGCCGTTCTCGGTGAGAATGAGCGTCTCCCACGGCGTTGAATCCACGACGAATCCTTGCTCGTCTTTGAACTCGCAATTGATCTGAACCTGGATGCGCCGGTTCTCGCGGTTCCGAACATTGGCGGCAACCTCGATGCGCCCGTCATCCAGTTTCCGCTCCTGGATTCCGGAGCATGTCACTGACCGTTGCGCGCGGGAATCCATCGGCACGAAGGGCGCTTTGTTCTCCAGATCGTATTTGGTCGTGTTGACAGGCGGTTTGGCCCCGCCGGTGGCGCAGGCTGCGAGCAGGCTTGCGGCCAGGGCGCAAACAACGACGAGCCAGTTCAGCCTTGATGGAGCAGGCCTCTGTCTCCCAGCCCTCTCCGCCAACGGCCCCCTCTCCCGTCCTACGGACACCTTCTCCCCCTCGGAGGGGGAGAGGGACGGGGTGAGGGGAGAATCCAGGTTCACAGAATCTTCCTTGTTTGAACCGGCAAATGGGCAAACGAAATGTGTCTTCATAGGTTCTTAGTCGTGTGTGATCGGTCGCTGACGAACACGACGGTGTCCCGAGTTTCGGCCACGTTGATCGTGATCGCTTTCGTCAGAGCCGCGATGGGTTGCTGTTGTTCGTTCAGAAACTCGACGACCGCGGTCTGCGGTCCCGGAGGCAACCGGACTGCGGCAAAACTCAAATAGTGCGGCAGGTTATCCCAGGCCCGTGTGTCGGCCGCGGGTGTCGTGGCCGCGGAAACGATTTTGCTGAGAAGCCCCGCCGCAATCAGCCCCAGCCCGACGTCTTGACTGCGCCGATTGCTCGCCGCCACCATGCCTCCGATCAGCGCCACGTCGCCCACGGTATCGGTCGTGGCTTTGAACACGGCCTTGTTGCCCAGGACGTGATCCATGACGCGACCGCCGCGCGTCGTGGCTTGAAAGTTGAGGTCGTCGTACACGCCGGCTTCGATCGCTTGATCGCCAATCTTGATGCGCGCGCCGCGAACGGGAGATGGAACCGTGCGCACGCGAAGCTGCTCGCGGTACTCGCCAGTCGCGTATTTGCTCGGTCCGGGGCCAAATTCAATGAAGAAGAGCGTGTTGGCGTTGGCGTCGTAGGGCGCGGGCTTGCCCGACTTGCTCAGAGCTTCCGCGCGTTTGAAAGCGTCCGAGCCGTCGCCGGATAATTTGACCGTGGCGAATCCATCCAGATAGTCGAACAACGTATAGTCGCCGGCGTATTCTTTGTTCTCGGTGTCACTGTCTTGAAATTGCGCGCTGCGGAAACAGGCGCGGGCGTTGTCCGGTTCCCCGTCCATCCAATAAAGAATGCCGCGATAGAAATAAGCCATGGACCGTTCGTATGGTTCGCCGCGGAAAGTCTTGCGCGCTTCTTCGGAAAAGTAGCCGCGCGATTTCTTAGCCTCTTTGTCGCCGGCGCTGACCGATCCAATGGTCAGGAACGCGTCGTCGAGCAGCGTTTTCGCTTCGCTGAATTGTCCCCGCCGCAACGCTTCCAACGCAGTCCGGTACTGCCACAAGACTTTGTCCTTGGCCGGGCCTTGCGCGATGGCCGTGTGGCCATCAACGATCGGATCGCCGGTGCGGACCCAGGAGGATTTTTTTGGAGTGGCGCAACCGGCACACGCGAGCAAGGCGGCCGCGACTCCGAGCAGCGAGAGTCTGAAGGACCGTCCGGTTCTGCCCGACCACCCCGGCAGGGCGAGTCCGTTCCGGCGAGCCGCTGGACGTGCTTGGAACACGTCCGACTCGGCTCGCTGGGGACAGGCTCGCCCTACCGGGTTCATGGGAAGTTTTCTTGGCCTCAGGGCCATGCACATGGCCCTTGAACCTAAAACCGGGCGGACCGCAGCCTTTAGGCTGCTTCCGCGCGCTCTCCGCAGTCGAGCGTGGAAGCGGCCTAAAGGCCACGGTCCGGAGGAACGGTTCATGGGAAGGGGAAATGTGGCGTCGATTGGCATCGAACCTTAAGAAGTGAACGTCAAGGTTGGTCCGCAACTCAACTCACGTTCGCCCTCAACGATACGCGGCGTCCTCGAGTCCTTGTTTCTTGATCTCGGCCGAGTCCTCCCAAACGATCTCTGTGGTGCGCACATCAACGAGTTGAAAGGTGTAAAGGATGTAGTCGCTGACCCCCTTGCTGGTGCGCGTGGTCAAACTCCCGAGTTTGCCCGTGAGCAAAAAATCTGCGCCGCTGAATTGAGCCGCCGGTTGGTTGGCGTTGCTGGTCACGGCCCCGGATTCCTTTAAGTCGCGCTCGCGTTCCAGGGCTTGCATGATCCTTTGCGGGCTCCCGTCGGGACTGGCGGCACGGGCCAAGAACCGCACTTTGCCGGTCGCCTTCGCATTGAGTTGGGCTCGGATGCGATCGAGGAAAACGTCACGGTTGATTGGGAACCGAGTGTTGTTTTCGACCGGGAGGAGATAAACCTTGGGCGTAGCCTGGGCTTTCACAATCTGGTCGATGCTCAGAATCTTGCGGGCCATTTGGTCCGTGACCGACACCAAATCTTGCGACTCGACTCCCGTGCCGGCGACAAAACCACGTTCATCGCCCTTCATTTCCGTGACGGGAACGCCGGAAGGATTTTTAACGCCGGTCGAAGCGCAGCCCGGGAGCAGGCTGCAGAGAACCGCGACCGAGCAGATTTGAAGAAAGCCAGGATTTTTCATAGTCAGAGAATTGCAGTGTGGTGGAAGTTCAGCGAGCAGAATCCCCGCCAGGAGATTAGCGTCCGAAGAGCGCGTTCGCGCCGCTCATCGGACTCGGAGTGGCAAAGGAAGGACTGATGAGCGGCACGGGCTGAGAAGCCGGAGCCATCGCAGCCGAAGCAGGGGTCGAGGGAGCAGCCGGACCAGCCGGGATGGGAGCAGGAACGTACGCCGAAGGGGCCACGGCGTAAGCCTCACGCCGGCGCACATTTTGTTCCGCGACCGCGCCCAGAACCACGCCCGCGCCTGCGCCGATGGCAATTCCTTCCGCAGTTTTTCGCCCGTGATTGTGGCCGATAATTCCGCCCGCCAATCCGCCCAGCGCGGCGCCGGTCACAGTGTAATTCGGGCGAACCGCATCATACGGATAAACCGGGGCCGCCACGACCGGAGCCGGCGAATACGCGTAGGCTTCGCGCCGGGAATTCTCTGCCAGAGCGCCGAACAGAAGGCCCGCCCCTGCGCCAATCCCGATTCCTTCGGCCGTTTTCCGGCCGTTGTTATGGCCAATAATGCCGCCAATTACGCCTCCGACTGCCGCGCTTCCCAGGGATTCACGCGAGAACAATTGGGCGTTGGCCGGAAGGATCGCCAGGGAGGCCAGCGCTGCAAAAATCACTTTTTTCATACCTGTTGTTCAGTTGGACGCGTCCACCCAATTTGTATTCAGCACACGGTAGCACGGCCCGCCGAGACGGTAAATCCTGTGATGGCGAATTGTTTCGGATTTCGATATTCGGATTTTGGATTTCAGGCTAAAGATCAGCGCTCACGTGTGTCCGTGAAACGCTATCTGCGCATTTACTCTGCTCTCTGGAAAAACTCCGTGGTGCGAGAGATGTCGTTCAAAGCGAACTTCGTGCTCTGGATCGTCGTCGAACTGCTCTGGTTTTCGCTGCAGCTTTGCTTCATCGCCGTGATCTATCAGCACACGGATCGCATCGGCACGTGGACGAAGTGGCAAGTGGTGATGCTGATGGGCGCGAGCCATTTCATTCAGCAGCTTTTCACGGCGCTTTTTCTCACCAACTGCGTCCAGCTTTCCGATTACATCCGCACGGGCCGGCTGGATTTCCTGCTGCTGCTGCCGATCAACACGCGGTTCCTCATTTCGCTTCGCCACGTGGATCTGGGCGGTTTCGTGAACGCGGCTTCGGCGCTGGCCGTGATGGGTTACGCGGGCTGGCAATTGCAGCTCGCGCCGAGCGCGGCCCAGGTGCTGGGCTTTTTCCTGCTTTGCCTGTGCGGGCTGCTCATCCATTACTCCCTGATGCTGACCCTGGCGTGCGCGAGTTTTTGGACGGTGCGGGCGCAGGGCATGGTCTGGGGCTACTACAATCTGTTCCAGATCGCGCGGCTCCCGGACGCGGCGTTTCAGGGATTCTTCAAAGTCTTCTTCACGTTCGCGCTCCCGATGCTGCTGGTTTCGAACGTGCCGGTGAAACTGCTGGTCGAGCGTCTGGAACAACCTCTGGAGATGGCCCTGCTGCTGGTCATGAGCCTTCTTTGCTTTGCCGCTTCGGAATGCGTGTGGAGGTTCTCCCTGCGGCATTACACCAGCGCCAGTTCGTAGCGGCGAATCTGCTGCCTCTTGTTCGGCGCGCGGCGTTCACCCGACTTTCTCTGCCAGTCGCCGGTAGGGCGGTGCTGCCGCGCCGCAGTATCGACAGAAGACGGCTGCGCGGCAACGCAGCCCTACCAGGTTTATGAGGAGGGGGCCGAAGACTCAATCACGCGCCGCCAGCGTTCGGGAACCCCTTCCCAGGCCAAGGTGTAGGTGCGCTCCAGGGGCGCATTGATGTAATGCTCCGGCGCGAGGAACAACGGCATCTCGGGCAGTTGCGCGCCGACACCGATCGGCTCGACATAAGCGGTGACAAATCCAGGCGCGCGCACCTCGTAGGCGGCCAGGGTCAGCGGCCGATCGGCTCGCGCACAATAGTCGCTCCCGCCAACCAACGGCCAGAGCGCGCCGTGAATGCCTGAAGCATCGAACGGCCCGGGCGGCCACAGGTCGAGAATGAGCAAGTGATACCCTTGCTGCAACGCGGCGGCGGCTTTCTCGATGAACGCGACGAACATCGGCTTGCTCTCTTTGTTGCCCGGCGAAACGATTTCAATCAGCGCAACAATGCCGTCGCCGCTCGCGTGGCGGATCGTGATTCTTCGCCGGAGCCGCGCCAGAGGGATGGCTTCGGTGGTCGTCGCCGTCACACTGACGCGCGGCGGCGCTTTGGTTGCCGTCAGCACGGCGGCGCCGGCGCAGCCGCGGAATTCATCCCGGAGGACGTCCGGCTGGAAAGCGCTCCCGGTCTGCTGGAGAGTGAGGACATCGGGCACGATTTCGCCGGCGACTTGTTCGGCGAGCGCGTAATAGCCCTGCGGCAGGAGCCCGCCATTCAACGTGCGTTGGATTTCGGCAATCCAAGCCACGTGGAAGGCGTGAAACGTTCCCGCCGTGACGCGTTTCCAGTCATGCACAGGCATGGCGTAACCTAACCGTCTGAACCTGCTCCGCGCAACCTTGGTGTTCGGCCTCTAACAAGCATGGCCCTGCGGCCCTGCCAAAAGCGATTTCGGAAGTTGCCAGTACCTTCCGATCCGGTTTGAATGGCCGACAAATGAGTGATCTCACGCGGATGCTCAATTCCGCCGCTACTGGCCAAGGGGAACGCGCCGATCAACTTTTGCCGCTCGTTTACTCGGAACTGCGTCGCCTGGCCAAACACCGGATGGCCTACGAACGTCCTGGCCACACCTTGCAAGCGACTGCCCTCGTTCACGAGGCCTGGCTCTGCCAACGAATCAAGGAGAACCTTTAATCCATTCTCGATTCTCTCGACTCTGGACCTTGACAGGGTAGCCCCTGCTGGTTACCGCAACCGAGCGATTCAGACAGGCTCTTAGCCGCAATAGAGCGCATAGATCGCAAAGGTTTCTGGTCGGCAAAAATCCTTTGTCCCTTTCTCCCCAGGTTTTTCGCACTTACACCTGAAAGGCGATTCGACAGCCTGGCGGCGGATTCGTCGTTAACGTTTAACCCAAAAGACCAACGATCCGTTTATGCAAACAGAACCTCATTCAAACACAATCCCGGTCCGACTTTCGGCCTCTCGGGTTTCTATTCTTGCGGCTGGCGTGCTAATGGCCTTGAGCTGGAACACTGAAGCCGCCGCCGGAGGAGGCAGCGGCAAAACCCAACCGATCGCGGTCCAGTTCTGGCTCGATTATCTGCATCCGATAGACGGTCGCTCGAATCTGCTGCTGGACGATAGCGCCGACGAGACAAGCTATCCAACGCTGCCCGCCACCGAAGCTTACATAGACGGCATCAATTACGTGACCGCGAAAGTCGGCCGGGACCAGAACATCAACTTCAACTTGGGCGGTGGCTCGCTCAAGAAACCAGCCGTGCGGCATTGCTACTTGGGTGGCGCTGCTTTCGACATGAACGGGGCTCTCAAAGTCCAGCCTGTCCCACCCGGATGGGAGCCCGTAGCGCCTTATACTTACAATCCGGGCCTGCGGCCAACGCTCACGAGCACGATGCTCCCCAAAACTATGGGGGCGATGTACGGCTTTAACTTCGACGACACACCGCAAGGCGTCATACGCCATGTGGACGCGTTCCTCAATTTCCAGGATCAAGCGGGCCGAGCGTGGAGAATCGAACTCGGCCGGCACCCGTTGTACTATAACAACGATCCCACCAAGCCGTATTGGTACGCGCCGCAGGGCAGTTGCGTATCCGTCGAACGACTGGCGGCCAACGGCAGAAAATCCCGGTGGCGCTTTTGGACCGAACCAATCACCGATGAGCAAGTCGGGATGGTTGATCAGCACATCGGTTATCTCTACACGTATCCGGAGAATCCGACCGATCCCCTGATTCTCGTGGGCCTCGTCGATCTGCCGTTCAGCGGCACGATTGAATCGCTCAGCGACGAGCCGACGCCGGCGAACAGCACAGGATATGATCCCGGAGATGGCACGTTGGAATGCACCACCTTGCCCTCGCGTTAACGGCATCCGACTCAGCGACACCGCCTCTCCAGGCAGGAGAGGCGGTGCTTTGATGTTCGGCTTTCGTAAGAAAACATGATACTGCTCTCGACACGAATCCGAACCGAGACGTGCAAATCGTCATTGTTCAGGTCAACCGCGAATGAACGCCAATCCACGCAAATGGAACGCTTCGAACTTTGTTCCAACCGGAGATTATGCCCCCAATTCGCGTTGATTCGCGTCCATTAGCGGTTAAACACCAGAGTATTTACCGGAAACCTCTCCTGGCCCAATCCCCAATCCACCACGTGTCATGAATCCTGATCGCAAAATCGAAATCGAAATTTTCAACGCCGCTTTGGCCATCGACTCCGAACCGGACCGCCAACGATATCTGGATGAAGCTTGCCCCGGTGATGCACAGCGCCGCCAGCGGATCGAAGCGCTCCTGCAGGCGTATGCCAATTCCGACTCTTTGTTTGGCTCGGAGACGCAGACGACCGACGGCACACGCGCAGAATTGAAACCCTTGGTGACGCTGCATCACGGCGAACCGCTGGCGAAGGTGATCGATTTCGGCGTGGCCAAAGCCACGAATCAAAAGCTGACAGAGAAAACGCTATTCACGAATTTCGGGACGATGATCGGCACACCGGCTTACATGAGTCCGGAGCAGGCCGAGATGAGCAGCACGGACGTGGACGCGCGCACGGATGTGTATTCGTTGGGCGTTCTGCTTTACGAGTTGCTGACGGGAACGACTCCCTTCGACCAAAAGGAACTCTTGAGCCAGGGCTATGGGGAAATGCAGCGCATCATCGCCGAACAGGAACCCCAAAGACCGTCGTTGCGCATGAGCACGTTGGCGGCGGAAAAGAGGACCGCTGTCGCCAAAAGCCGAGGCCTCGAAGCGCCGGCCCTGCTTCAATTGCTCAAAGGGGATCTCGATTGCATCGCGATGAAGTGCCTTGAGAAAGACCGCCGGCGGCGCTACGACACCCCCAACGAACTGGTGGCCGATCTCAAACGGCACTTGAATCACGAACCGGTTTCGGCGGCACCACCCACACTCCGCTACCAATTCCAAAAATTCTACGGACGAAAGCGCGCCCTGGTCCACGCGGTCGCGGCGGTTGGCCTGACGCTGATGTTGGCGACGGTGGTCAGTCTCTGGATGGCCCTCCGCATGAGCGCGCTTCGCCAAGGAGCGGTTCAAGCCGAGAAGAAAGCTCTGACGCAAGCTGCCATTGCCGAAGCGGTCAACAAGTTCCTCAACGATGATTTGCTCAAGCAGGCGGAGGCTTGGAGTGGAGCGGCTCCGGACATCAAACTGCGGACGGTGGTCGAGCGGGCGGACAAGGCGATCGAAGGCAAGTTCAAAGACCAGCCTTTGGTCGAAGCTTCCCTCCGGCGCACGTTGAGTGGAATTTATCGGAGCCTGGATGATTTGCCGGCGGCCAAACGTCACCTTGACCGGGCACGTCAAATTCTCGAGCGCGAGTTGGGCAAAGAGCATCCGGAGACATTGAGAACGCTGGTTAATGTGGCGAGCCAGTTGAGGTTCGAGTTCCAGATCGCCGAAGCATGTAAGCTCGGGTCCGAAGCACTGGAAATCGCGCGGCGGGTTCTTGGGGAGGAACACGAAATTACCCTCAATGCCATGCGGGAGCTCGAGCAAGCCTTGGCCGCCGCGAATCGTTACAAGGAGCAGAAGTCGCTTCTCGAACGAGCTCTTCTACTCAGCGAAAAAGTTTCGGGGAAAAATCATCCCCGAACGATCGATTTGCTCTGTGATTTGTCGGGGAATTATATCTCGTTGTCGGCCCAGTTCGACAAAGCGGTGGAGCTGGCGAAAGAGGCCGTACGACGAAGCGAAACCCTGGATCAGGATCGTTCTCTTCGTTATGCGGTCAAGCGGCAACTGGCCGTGGCCCACAGCTATTCCGGAGGACACCAGGCGGAACAACGTCGTTTGGCGCAGGAGAATCTCGAATTCGCACGGCGCGTCTTTGGACCAGACCATTGGAAAACCATTCAGGCGCTCATGGAACGTCTGGGAATCCGACATGGGAGCACGACTTGGCAAATGTGGTTGCTGGCCGAAAACCTGATTCCGGAAGGGAAGGCGAACGAAGCGGACGAATGGATTGGGCAAGCCACCGCCGAGTTCGCCAAAGCGCCGCCGAAAACAGATGAGGACTGGAGTTCGCTCAGGAACGTGATCAAGGCCATTCGCTTGTCTCCAAATAAGGAAAAGCATTTGGACCTGTTTGGCGCGATCTGTCGGACTGTTCCAAACAAGGCTGACGCTCTCAGGGCGCAGGCGGAATACTACCGCGCGGCCCATGACTGGCCAGCGTGCCAGAAAGCCTACCAGGCGCTCGTGACAGCTTTCCCCGAAAGGTTAGGCGATTGGTACGACCGAGCAACCACAGCCCTCGAGATCGGCGAGGTAGAAGACTCGCGCGCGTGCCGCAACGAAGTCTTGAAACGCTTCGGCAGTGAAGAGAAAAATATGGAAACTCTCGAACGTGTCTTGAGTGTTTTTTTTCTGGCGCCTGATCGGTGGTCTCCTGACGAACTCGCAAGCATTGAGCGCGTTTACGCTCGCCTCAATTCGATGGCAGACGGTGGACTTAAAGGTCTCCGGGCTTTGAGCCGCGCCGCGCTTGCCCTTGCGGATTACCGAATGGGGAAGGTCCAGAGCGCGTTGGAACAGTTGAAGAGAGAGCCGATCTCAGAACCCGGTTGGGGCATTGATTGTGCACAGGTGCTGGCGGTGAGCGCCTTGTGCCATGCCGCGTCGGGGAATTATGAGAAAGCAATCGAAGCAGTGGCAGCCTCGGATAAGGCGTTGAAGGCTCAGGGTCCCAGGGTGGATTTGGGGGACGTTTTGAGACGAAATTATCTGGCCAAAGAGGCCGCGAAGCTCATCGAAAGCAAAACCCAAGAGCAGCTTCCACCCTGACCGTCAGCGAGTTCCAGACTTCAATCAGGTGTTCGCTGATCTGTTGACTAGGTCAATCAAGTGTCCGCGCACGGAAGAACCGGTGCGGCGTCTGAAACAGGTTCGGCGCGTTGACCTGCAGAATGCCGCCCGCGGGAATGACTGTCGCAGGCTCCGAGGTCCACTGTTTAAGGTCCCGCGAGGATTCTACAATCACCTTCCTGTTCGGTGTGTAACTGATTTCCAAGACTCGAGTGCGATCGCTGTTCAGTCGCAGAGCTAACTTGGGCGCGACTGGCGAGACAATTGCCTCCGATTGGATAATTGATCGGTCCGAGCCAACCACTAAAAATCGTGTTCCGTCCCAGACCGCGCCGTGGAAGACTCGCCCCGCACCGTCAATGTACCATTGACGGGGCGCCCAATCCGTTCCATCGCTACTCGTCCAAACTCCGCCGTTCTGGCCGCAAGCAAGAAAGAAATCCCCGTTCCAAACAATATCGAATACTTCCAATCCGTTTGGGGTTGTGGGGGTCCACTGAATTCCGTCGGGACTTTTTACAACGATCGGACCGGCCGCTACGAATTGGGTTCCGTTAGAAATAACGACATCCAATCTAGTGGTGACGGAGGAATCGCGCTCCGTCCAATCACTGGCGTTCGGACTGGCGAGGATTGTGCCTCCATCCCCAACAGCGAAGAATTGGCTGCCCGTCCAGGTGACGCCATTCAAGGAAACAGAAACACCCGAGGTATGCGCCGTCCATCTCGACGCATCGGGACTGGTCAGCACCACACCACGGGTTCCGACGGCGATGAGTTGGTCGCCGGTCCACGTAACCCAGTTGAGTCGGTCAGTGATGCCCGAACTCTGCGGCGTCCAATTCACCCCATCAGGGCTCGTCACAACGACGCCTTTGTCTCCGACGGCCACGAAAAGTTTGCCGGTCCACGTTAAACCTCTCAGGTCCTCGGAAATTCCGACAGACCGCTCAGTCCATTTAACTCCATCCGAACTGGTGAAAGCCGTCCCTTGGCTGGCGGCGATGACAAATAGATTGTCATTTCGAGTTACATGCCAAAGCGTCTTCCTGGTTCCCGTGGTATGATCCGTCCATTTCGTTCCGTCTGGGCTGGTGAAAATCCCGCCCGCCCGGCCCACCGCGACATACTGTTTTCCATCCCAGAGAAGGCCTTGAGTGCTCCCGTGCGTCGGGATGGCACCCGCTTTCCAAGTGATTCCATCGTTGCTGGTGAAGAGGAGATTCCCGCTGCCGGCTGCGAGGTAACGACCTCCTTCGTGGATAAGGGCAAAGAACCATTCTGTCGTGTTAACCTTGTGAGAGGTCCATTTGACCCCATCGGGACTTGTCATGATCACGCCGTTCCATCCGACGGCGATAAGTTTGGTTCCGTCCCACAGAAGATCCTCGAAGTACAAATAAGAACCTAAATCGTGTTGCGTCCAGGTGATGGCGTCCGGACTTGTCAGCACGACACCTTCCCAGCCCACGGCGACGAATTGGCTGCCGGTCCAGGCGATACCGGTCAAATCTGCAATCCCGCCTGAATCACGCGCTGTCCAGGTAATTCCATCCGGGCTGGTGAGAATCGTGCCAGTGGAGCCAACCACCACGTACTGCTTCCCGGTCCAGATAATCGCGTCGAGCCATTCTTCGCCACTGTTCCGCTGCGTCCATGTGATCCCGTCCGGACTGGTGGATATCGTGCTGTCCACTCCGATTGCAACATATTGGCCGCCGGCCCAAATGAGATCAGTCAGCCAAACGGAAGCTGGCGACGGAACCGAGGTCCAATTGATCGCGTCAGGACTCGTGAGCATCAATTGATTAAACCCGACGGCGATGTATCGTCCGTTCGCCCATGTTACTGAACTCAAATTAAATCCGCCCGGCGATGGGTTCCGCCAGTACCACGTGTTTAAAGGTTCCGGTGGCGGCCAATTCGCGGCCAGCAAACGCGGCCCGGGGCCGAAGACGATCGAACAACTCCAGATGAGCGCAAGGACAAGGTGACTTGGGTTTTGCATATTGGATTCCATTTGAATTAGTGCTTTCAAATGAAAGTGCGAAAAATCGGAGGCAAAAGGGACACGGGACAAATTTTAGATGGGTGACTTCCGTGTTGCTGGCTCCTTGGAACACTTGAACAAGGCGCCGATCTCAGAATCAGATCGGGGTATTGATTGTGCACAGGTGCTGGTGGTGAGGGCCTTGTGCCACGCCGCGTCCGGCAATCATGAGAAAGCAATCGAAGCAGTCGCAGCCTCGGATAAGGCATTGAAGGCTCAAGGTCCGTGGGTGGATGCGGGGGATGTTTTGAGACGAAATTACCTGGCCGGAGAGGTCACGAAGCTGATCGAAAGCAAAAGCCAAGAGAAGCTCCCGACACGCACGTCAACCAACTAATTGAAGCCGCATTCGCAATGCTTCGACGGGCCAAGGTGCGGGGACGAGCGGAGCCAGTCACTGCTTTGGACTGCGGTAACGAAGTCTGCGGAGTTACCGCTTTGGCTTCGGGAATTCGAAGGTCCAAACTTGGCGGGCGGGTGCAGTCATTCCACAGCGGCGACTGCGCTTGGCTGCGTCGCCGCAGTCCAAAACGCTCAACCATCAACCGGCAGCGGAAAATGACAGCGATGCGCTCGAATGACTTGCCTTGCCCGAGCAACGGTCGTCATCCACAGCACGACACGGCGCTGCCGGTTGCCGAGAGGGGCCACGGCGGCATCGAAGTGGAATCTTTCGCCGGGTTCACTTTGATCGAACTGTTGGTGGTGATCGCCGTCATCGCGATCCTGACGGGCTTACTTTTGCCGGCGATGTCACAAGCCAAGAGCAGGGCGCACTCGATTGCCTGCGCGAACAACCTGCGCCAACTTCAGCTCGCCTTCCAACTCTACACAGACGACAACGGCGATCGAATGCCACTGAATAAGGATGGAATGCCGTCCGGATACTGGCAAAGCGTCCATGGCGCATGGGTGGTCGGGAATGCGAAGCGGGATCTGACCGACGAGAATCTCCGGCGGGGAACGCTCTGGCCCTACGTCGGCGCGGCCCGGGTCTATCAATGCCCGGTGGATCGTTCCACGGTGACTGGCCAACCCGCCTTGCGGCGTTTCCGAAGCTATGGATTGAACTTCAACTTGAATGGCGAAGTCGTCCCAGGTTCGGCCATCGGAGTCGCGTGGTGGTTCGACTTGCAAGGGCAGGAGACGCGGGTCGCGGCGGATTCCTCGCGGCTGTTTGGCTTCATCGACGTGTCCGAAGATTCGATCGACTCGGGGTCATTCTTTTTTCTGTTCCTTGGCGGTCCCTCGTCCTCTACCTGGGGGTGGTACCATTTGCCAGGCCAGCGGCATGCCAGGGGGGCGAACCTGAGTTACCTCGATGGTCGAGTCGAGTACCATCGGTGGCGTTTTGTGCCGAAGATTAAGAAAGTTTCCGGCCCTGAACCCCAGCCAATGCCGACGACCGACGGGATGCGATCTGGCTGCTGAAACGGTGGCCGTACTGGCAATGGCTGGAGGCAAACCCGTCGATCAACCCGGCGCTGTTGGCCGAAGGCGGGAGTGAACCTTGAAAGGGCGGGTAACCACTAATCGACATTGATCAACACTCATTCCACCAGAGTGACTGCCAAGCCCATACCCTCGACTTGACAGACCGAATCCGGAGCAGCCACGAGAGAACGCAAAGAACTCAAGGAAATCAGCCATTGCTTTGCGCTCTTTGGGTTCTTTTGCGGCTAAATTTGTCGTCCATCCATTTCCGCTGTAGAAATCCAAAGCAGCTCAGCCTTTGGCCGAGCTGCGGAATCGTCCGGCCATATCAGTGCGGATGAGTGTCGAGTTCCAAACTTGGGCGGGTGCGTGCTGACAATCCAAAGGGCGACTGCGTTGCGCTGCGGCGCCGCAGTCCAAAACGGATGTCCCTTTTGCTGCGCGTTTTTCGCATGAATGGACAGAACGTTGCTCCGAGCCCTCATCACCTCAGAAAAGACAACCATTATGAAAGCGAACTTCATCCCGAGACCAAAGCGCCCACTTACATCGCCCGATGGGATGGGAACTCGTGGTCCTCGCTCGGCGCCGGAATGAGCGGCGCTGTCAACGCCTTTGCGTCTCAAGGCAACAATCTCTATGTGGGAGGGGAATTCACCGCTACCGGAGGACAGCCGGCCACTTACATCGCCCGATGGAATGGCAACTCCTGGTCGCCTCTCGGCTCAGGCTTGGATCACTGGGTCATTGCACTGGCCCTGTCTGGGACCGAACTCTACGCGGGTGGGATTTTCAAACATGCGGGTGGCGCAACGGTGAATCGCATTGCGAAATGGGACGGTACAGCCTGGTCGGCGCTGGGATCCGGAATCACCGGCACCGAGGAGATTTCCCCGAATCCTCTCGCGGTTTCGGTATTCGCTCTCGCGATTTCAGGCACGAATCTCTACGTGGGCGGCAAATTTACGACTGCCGGAGGAAAACCGTCCCCGAACATTGCGCGCGTCACGATTCGGCCCGGCGCGCCGTTCATGAACATCGTTCATAACCGCAACCGCCCCGGTCAGCCTTTGACCCTCTCTTGGAACGCCGTGCCTGGCTGGAAATATCAAATCGAGACCGCCTCCGATCTCGGTCAGTCCTGGACGCCGTTGTTGCCCACGCCGCGGACGGCGACGTTGAGAATCGAATCCTACGAGATTCCGGGCCCCTTGCAGGCGCGCGGATTTTTCCGCGTGGTGCAACCCGAAGCCACATCAGCGGCGCCTCGTGGGATGTCGCTCATTCCCGCCGGACCTTTCCAGATGGGCAATGCCTTTGACGACGACAATTGGAATCTGAACGGCGAAATACCCGTGCATCCGGTGAACGTGAGCGCGTTCTTCATGGACCAGTTTGCCGTCACGAGGGATGCTTGGAGAACGGTTCATCAATGGGCCCTCAACCACGGCTACAGTTTCGAGAACGCTGGAATGGGCAAGGCGGCGAATCACCCGGTCTATGCCATCAACTGGTTCGACGCGGTCAAGTGGTGTAACGCGCGTTCAGAGATGGAGGGCCGTGTTCCTGCTTATTATACGAGTGCGGCGCAGACAGAAGTTTATCGCAGTGGCCGCATCGATCTCGAAGAAGAGATGGTCAAATGGAATGCCGGATACCGTTTGCCGACCGAGGCGGAGTGGGAAAAGGCGGCGCGCGGAGGCTTGGAAGGCCAGCGATTTCCCTGGGGAGACACGATCACGCACGATCAAGCCAATTACCGGAGCAGCCCGTCGGACGACCGGAACGGGGGCTATTGGGACATCAGCAAGACTCGCGGATTTCATCCGAAGTATGCCACCGGCGCGCAGCCTTATACCAGCCCCGTGGATGCGTTTCCTCCCAATGGGTATGGCTTGCACGATATGTCAGGCAATATGAACAACTGGGTTTGGGACCGCTTCGGCCGGTTCTATTACGATTCATCTCCCCCGGCGGACCCACGCGGTCCTGTTGAAGGCTCGTATAAGGATTTTCGTGTTCCACTTTTTTACGATCGCACGATTCGCGGCGGCGATTGGTATTTTCCCAGCGGCGTGGCGCGGGTCGCTCGGCGTATAAACTGGTCCCCGACTTCTGGTTTCGCGAATCTTGCTAACATCGTTAGTTTTCGGTGTGTTCTGCCCGCAAGTCTGCCGTGAGTCCGCGCGCGGCCAGGAAATCTCCACAGCCTTCGAGTCTGGAGTTTGGACATTTTCAGCCACCTCGCGAACCCCCCTTTGTCTCAAACTTTGTCTTAACCCGGATGTTCAACCGCGCACCAACGCACCACGGATGATTCAAGAATCGAGTCAAAGGAGCGCGGGCAGATTGCCCGCGAGTTTTTCAAAAATCTTGCCGTACCACCGCGCGGGCAAGGCAAATTCTCCTCCCTTTCCCGTGCGGAGCTTGGTTGAATTGCGGCATGAAAACTCCGCTGCCCTCTGCGCAATCATTCCGGAAATCGCAATCCGAGAACTCCATCCGCGATCCGGGCCGCCGGGATTTTGTTCGCTGGCTGGCCGCCGGTTTGTGTCTGCCCTTTGCGTCCACAAAAAACGCATCGTCTGAAGTCGGTCCGGAATCTCCAGTCCTTTTCGCTCAAGCGGGGACGGCTGGCGAGTCGCCGGCCCTGGCGCGCACGCAGTCTGACCTGGGTTCGCTTTGGCCGTTCATTCAAGCCCAGGCTGTGCGGGGCGAGTTTCCGCTTTCGTGGCTGCAGCCCGAATTCAAGAGCCTGCCGAGGTGGAAAAGGAAAACGCGCGGGAAGTTGCTGGAACTGCTCCACTACTCGGCGGGTTTCACCTGGCCGGGCGTGATGTTTTGGGACGACGTGCGCACGGTGGATTACTTGCTGACGCGGCCCGAGGTGGACAAGAAACGCATCGGCTGCGTCGGCCTGTCCGTGGGTGGATTGTGGTCGTGTCACCTGGCCGCTTTGGACGAACGCATCAAAGCGGCGGTTGTGGTCGGCTGGATGGCGTCATTCCCGCGCCAGTTGCGCCGCCACATCCGGAACACCATTGGCCACACCAAGGTGGTTCCCGGGCTCTATCGCCATCTCGATTATCCCGACGTCGCTTCGCTCGCGATGCCGCGGGCGCTGCTGGTGATCAACGGAAGCAAGGACGGGCTGTTCGATCTGGATGGGGTCCGGGCTTGCTTCGACAAACTCAACGCTTGTTACAAGAAAGCCGGCGCGCCAGAGAAATGCCGCACCCGCCTTTACGACACGCCTCATGAATTCAACACGGAAATGCAGGCGGAAGCGTGGGAATGGCTGCGGCGTTGGGTGTAGGAATGAGAAACCTTCCGCTCCGTTGCCTCTGTTTGAAGTCGGCAGTCAGGGTTTGGGCGATTTGCGCGACTTGAGGAAGAGCTTCAGCGTCTCGGGATTCTTCTCGAAGAACTCCGCCAGATCGGCCAGCACCTCGACGGTCGCCGGGCTGAGGTGATGTTCGATCCCTTCGATGTCGCGCTTTTGCGTGTCCGAGTCCAAATCCAGCAGCGAGAAGAACCGGGAGAGCGTTTCGTGGCGTTTCTGGATGTTGCAGGCGACGGTTCGCCCCTTCTCCGTGAGAATCAAGCCGCGGTATTTCTCGTAATTCAGGTAGCCCAGTTCACCCAGCTTCTGGACCATACTGGTCACGGAGGCTTGCTTGACGCGCAGCGAGGAGGCGATATCGACCACACGGGCATAGCCCTTTTCCTCGATCAGCTCGTGAATCCGTTCGAGGTAATCTTCTGCGCTTTGACTGGGAGCCGAGGCCATAGAATTGACTCGGAGAGTTAAGCACAGGTTTCTCGGTGAAGGCAAGTTCCTCGCCAGCCATTCCAGCCATTCCAGCCATTCGGTCAAATTGTCTTCCCCAGCGCAACGGAGGGTGGGCTTTTGCCAGGAGAGGGAAAGCCAAAAGAAAAAGACTTGTGGAAAATTTCAGGATCAGGCAATTTGACGTCTGCATTTCGACGAAACGGTTTGGAAGTTCTCCTGGGGCGCCGTCCCCGAGACGCAGCCTTTGCATCGTGATATGGCTTTGATGAAAACACTCCTGGCCGGGTGGCTGTGGCTGCTCGCGGCCGGTGCTGCGCTGGGCGCAGACACCGGGCACGCCGCGGGAGCAAATGCCGCTGGCGATCACGGCGAACACCATGGGCTGCCAGCCGGCGCTGTGGAGGTGGGAAATCTCCTGGGCTTGAAGGTCACCAATTCCATGGTGGTCACATGGTGCGTGGCGGTGGCAGTGATCGTTTTCGCTCAGTTCGCCACCCGAAAGATGCGCGAGGTGCCGGAAGGCCCGCAGAATTTTTGGGAGTGGCTGGTTGAAAGCCTTCACGAATTCCTCGAAGGCATTATCGGCTCGGATTTGGTGAAGCGAACATTCTGGTTTTTCGCCAGCATCTTCATTTTCATCCTTTTCTGTAATTGGCTCAGTCTGATTCCTGGTGTCGGCACGATTGGTTGGGGAACGCCGAAGGAAGGCGGGTTTCGCGTGCAAGAGCCGCTTTTGCGGGGCGCCAATGCGGATTTGAACATGACCCTGGCCATGGCGATGGTGTTCTTCGTGTGCTGGACGATCTGGGCGCTCCAGGTGAATGGGCCGGGCGGGTTCATCCTCCACCTGTTCGGGCCGAAAGGCGACACGACCGGTGCCTTGAAAGTGCTCATGATCCTGGTGTTCATCGCGGTCGGTGTGCTGGAGGTCGTCTCCATCTTGTTTCGGCCGGTGTCGCTCAGCTTTCGTCTCTACGGAAACATCTTCGCGGGGGAGAATATGCTGGAGGCCATGGCGGCGCTGATTCAGGAACCGGCCTGGCTCAAGCATCTGGCGAGCGTGGTGATCCCGATTCCTTTTTACTTTTTGGAAGTTCTCGTGGGCCTCGTGCAGGCGCTGGTGTTCATGCTGCTGACGTCCGTGTTCACGCTTTTGATTTGCACACACGAGGAAGGCCACGAAGAGGGCCATCACTAGGTTGAGGCAGGACAGAATCGATTGCGGGCAAAGCGTTGCACAAGAAACCAAACAATTTCGGCGGCCGGACCGTGACCAATCGCGGAGGCCGCTGAGCAAAGGAAAGGACAAGTATGTTAGTGCCCCTGTTGGCGCAAGTAACCGGCAACATCCACGTTGGGTTGGCGGCTCTCGGAGCCGCGATCGGCGTGGGCTTCATTGGTGCCAAGGCTTCGGAAGCGGTCGGGCGCAATCCCGGCGCCGCCACGAAGATCCTCGTGCAATCCATCCTCGCGATCGCGTTCGCGGAAGGCATCGTGTTCTTCGCGATCTTCCTGGCGACCGCCAAGTGGCCTGCCGGCCAGTAACCACTGGATCAACAGTGCGGGCGCGGAACTTCCCGTTTCGCGCCCGCCTTTGAAAATCGTTTTATGGATCCTTACTTTTTCGCGGCGGGCATCATCGCTGACACGGCCAAGCAATTCGGCGTGGATTGGCCGCACTTCATTTCCCAGGTGATCAGTTTTGGGATTGTCGCGTTTCTGCTGCACCGATTCGCGTACAAACCCATTCTGCAAGTGCTCGAAGAACGCCGGCAACGCATCGCGGAAGGATTGGCCAATGCGGAGAAAATCAGAGCCGAACTGGCCAAGACCGAGGCCGCGCGCCAGGAGGTCTTGAACCAGGCCAACCTTCAGGCCAATCGCCTGATTGAAGAGGCGCGCGCCGCCGCCGAACGGCTCCGCGAGCAAAAGAATCAGGAAACCATCGCCCAGGTGAATCAGATCCTGGCCAAGGCCAAAGAATCGAGCGAAGCGGAACTGGCTCGCATGAAAGCGGAGCTTCGCCGCGAGATGATCCGTCTGGTCGCGGAAACGACAGCCAAGGTCACCGGCAAGATTCTGACCGTGGACGATCAACGGCGCCTGGCGGAGGAAACGAACCGACAATTGGCGGCGTGAAGATTTGATATTTCAAAGTAAATCGTGAGAATGCACTCAGAATCGGGGAACACACGCGCCCGCGCGTGTATCGACCGGCGCCTCGCCGGCCGAAATGGCCGCGTCGGGAGTTCAGCAATGACGAGCTTCTCTATCGTAGAGGTGTGGACGGCGAGGGCGCCGGCCACTGCACGCGAGGCGCGTGCGCTCCCCTTCTCGAAACCAGCAGCGTTTGAGCGAAGCGAGGCATGAAGATTTCAAAACAAGCGCGCCGCGATGCCAAAGAGCTGTTCCGAAGCTGCCTGACGAACGGGTTGCTCGACGAGACCAAGGTGCAGCAGGCCGTGCAGCAAGTGATCCAGCGCAAGCCCCGCGGCTACTTCAACATCCTCTCGCACTTCCAGCGGTTGGTGAAGCTCGACGTGGCGCGGCGCACGGCTCGAGTGGAAAGCGCAGTCGCTTTGCCGGAATCCTTGCAGGCAAGCGTTCGGGCGAATCTGAATCGGATTTACGGCGCCGGGCTGAGCATCAGTTTTTCGGAACGTCCGGCGCTGATCGGCGGCATGCGCGTTCAGGTTGGGAGCGACGTGTATGACGGAAGTGTTCAGGCGCGGTTGGCGGGGTTGACCGAAGGGCTTTGAGCCAATGCTGAGTGGGTTAAATGAGTTAAAAGGTTAAATCGTTAAAATGTTGCAACATGGCATCGTAACTCCGACACTCCGACACCCCGTTACACCGGCACAGCAAACCATTGATCAATTCGAGCGGAATTTAAGCGTTTATGAGCACGTTACTGCAGGAAATTGAGAGTCAGATCTCCGGAATCAAAACGGCCGTGGGCAAACAAAACGTCGGCGTCGTCCGCGAAATCGGCGACGGCGTCGCCAAAATCGAAGGGCTGACCGGCGCGATGCTGAACGAGATGCTCGACTTCGGGCACGGCGTGACCGGCATCGCGCTGAACCTCGAAGAGACGGAAGTCGGCGCGATCATTCTCGGCGAATACACCGAGGTCAAGGAAGGCCAGGAAGTGCGGACTACCGGAAAGCTGCTGCAAGTGCCCGTGGGCAAAGGGCTGCTCGGCCGCGTCGTCAATTCGCTGGGCCAGCCGGTCGATGGCAAAGGGCCGGTCAAGAACGAGACGTCTTACCCGGTCGAAAAAATTGCCCCCGGCATCATCCGGCGGCGTTCCGTGAGCCAGCCGGTGCAGACAGGCATCATGCCGATCGACGCCATGATTCCCGTGGGCCGCGGGCAGCGCGAACTTATCATCGGCGACCGTTCGACGGGCAAAACCACCATCTGCGTGGATACGATGATCAACAACGCCCGGCTGAACAAAGCGGCCCAGGAAAAGGGCGACAAGGATTATCGCCCGCTCTACTCGATTTACGTCGCGGTGGGACAGAAGCAGTCGAATATTGCTCGCGTCATCAGCGTGCTCGAACAGGAAGGCGCGATGGATTATGCCATCGTCGTCGTGGCTTCCGCTTCGGATTCCGCGACCAACCAGTACCTCGCGCCCTTCGCCGGCGCGGCCATGGGCGAATGGTTCATGGACAACGGCATGGACGCGCTGATCATCTATGACGATCTGTCCAAGCACGCGACCGCGTATCGCCAGGTGTCGCTGGTGCTGAAGCGTCCTTCCGGACGCGAGGCGTATCCCGGCGACGTCTTCTACTTGCACAGCCGGTTGCTCGAACGCGCGGCCCGGTTGAGCGAAAAGTACGGCAACGGTTCGCTCACCGCTCTGCCGATCATTGAGACGCAACTGGGCGACGTTTCCGCTTACATCCCCACAAACGTGATTTCCATCACGGACGGCCAGATCTACCTGGAAACGGACTTGTTCTATCAGGGCATTCGGCCTGCGATTTCCGTCGGTTTGTCAGTTTCGCGCGTCGGCTCGGCCGCTCAGGTCAAAGCCATGAAACAAGTGGCGGGCCGCGTGAAGCTGGAGCTGGCTCAATTCCGCGAACTGGCGGCCTTCGCCCAGTTCGGTTCCGATCTGGACGCCCAGACCCAGGCGAAACTTGAGCGCGGCAAACGGATCGTCGAAATCTTCAAGCAGCCCCAGTACAAGCCCGTGCCGGTCGAGATCCAAGTGGTGATTCTCTGGGCCGCGCAAAATGGCCACATCGATAATGTGCCGGTCGAGAAGGTGAAAGATTGCCAGACGAAACTGACGGACTACCTGGTGAACCGCAAACCCGACTTGCTGGCGAAGATTCTCAAGGAAAAGGCGCTGAACGATGCCTTAACTGCGGAAGTGAAAGCCGCGGTGACTGAATTCAAGTCCACTTACAAATAGCTCATGGCCAGCACCCGCGATTTACGCCGCCGCATCAAGTCGATCAAGAACACGGCGCAGATCACCAAAGCCATGCAAATGGTGGCGGCGTCGAAGATGCGCAAGGCGCAGCAGGCTGCCCTGGCCGGCCGGCCCTATGCCGCGCTCATGAACAGCATGCTCTCCGAAGTGACCTTTCACGCGGGCGACTTCACGCATCCGCTGCTGGAGAGCCGCGAAATCAAGAAACGGGGCTTGCTCCTCATCAGCACCGACCGCGGCTTGTGCGGCGCGCTGAACAGCAACTTGCTGCGGGAAGCATTGAAGTTCGACAAGGACACGACCCTCTTTGTCGCCGCCGGGCGCAAGGCGGCGCAGTTCGTCGCTCGCACCAAACGGCAACTCGCGGCGGAGTTCAGCTACAAGGATACTCCGCTCTTCAGCGAAGCGCGGGCCATTTCAAAGTTTGTTCAGGAGTTATTCCTGACCGGGCAAGTGGATCACGTCGATGTGCTCTTCACGAATTTCATTTCGATCCTGTCGCAGAAGCCCGAAACGCGCTCGCTGCTGCCCGTCGCCGAGATCAAGGGCATCGTCGCCGGTGTCGAAGGCCAAGACCCGCACATCGAGCTGCTCAAGGGCGCGACGGAGTTCCTGTTTGAACCCGGCCCCGACCAGGTGCTGGGGAGTTTGCTTCCGCACTACTTGAACTTCCAGGTTTACCAGTTTCTGCTGGAAGCCAAGGCGAGCGAGCAAAGCGCCCGCATGGTGGCGATGAAGAACGCCACGGACAACGCCCAGCAACTGATCAAAGATCTGACGCTCGAATACAACAAGATGCGGCAGGCCAGCATCACGAAGGAACTCCTGGAAATCGCCACCGCACAGATGGCGCTGGGATAAAAATCTTAATCGCATGAATAAAGGCAAAATCGTTCAAGTCATCGGTCCGGTCGTGGACGTCGAGTTCGCCGGCGCTCTGCCCGCGATCTACAACGCGTTGACGGTCGAGTTCACGGTGGAAAACAAACCCAACAAACTCGTCCTCGAAGTGCAGCAACACCTCGGTGACAACTGGGTGCGCGCCGTGGCCATGTCCTCGACCGAGGGTCTCAAGCGCGGCTACGAAGTCGTGGACACCGGAAAACCCATCTCGATGCCCGTGGGCGAAGCCGTGATGGGGCGCGTGTTCAACGTCATTGGCGAACCGGTCGATGAGCGCGGTCCCGTGAACGCGGACAAACATTATCCGATTCATCGCGTCGCGCCGGCGCTGGTCGATCAAACGACTTCGCCCCAGTTGCTCGTGACGGGAATCAAAGTCATTGACTTGATCTGTCCGTTCTTGAAAGGCGGCAAAGTCGGCGCGTTCGGGGGCGCAGGCGTTGGCAAGACCGTCGTGATCATGGAACTGATCAACAACATTGCCAAACTGCACGGCGGCTATTCGGTGTTTGCCGGCGTGGGCGAGCGCACGCGCGAAGGCAATGACCTGTATCACGAAATGTCCGAAGCCGGCGTGATCAACCAGAAAGACCTCAACAAGTCCAAGATTGCGCTCGTGTATGGACAGATGAACGAGCCACCCGGCGCCCGTCTTCGGGTCGGCCTTTCCGGACTGGCCATCACGGAATATTTCCGCGACGAGAAGAATCAAGACGTGTTGCTTTTCATCGACAATATTTTCCGTTTCTCCCAGGCGGGTTCCGAGGTCTCGGCGTTGCTCGGACGCACGCCCAGCGCTGTCGGTTACCAGCCTACTCTGGCGGCGGAAATGGGCGAGTTGCAGGAACGGATCACCTCCACGAAGAAAGGCTCGATCACGTCCTTCCAGGCGATCTACGTGCCGGCTGACGATATCACGGATCCGGCGCCCGCCACGACGTTCACGCACCTGGACGCGACCATCGTGCTGGAACGTTCCATCGCCGAGCTGGGCATTTATCCGGCCGTCGATCCGCTGGCTTCGACGTCACGGGCGCTGGCTCCCGAAATTGTCGGGCAGGACCACTATGACGTGGCGCGCGGCGTGCAGCGGGTGCTCCAACGCTACAAGGACTTGCAGGACATCATCGCCATCCTGGGCATGGACGAACTTTCCCCGGATGACAAGCTGACGGTTTATCGGGCCCGCAAGATTCAAAAGTTCCTGAGCCAGCCCTTCTCCGTGGCGGAGGTGTTCACAGGCCATGCGGGAAAGCAGGTCCCAGTGGCGGACACGGTTTGTGCTTTCAAGGAGATTCTCGACGGCAAGCACGATGACGTGCCGGAGGGGAACTTCTACATGAAGGGCAAGATCGAAGAAATCCGGGAAGGCGAGAAGTAATGGCCAATACCCTCAGACTCGAAATTGTGACGCCCGAGGCAAAGACATACTCGGAGGACGTCGAGATGGTCACGCTGCCCGGCACGGAAGGCGAGATGGGCATCTATCCCTTGCACGAGCCGCTGATGACGCAGATTGTCGCCGGCGAGTTGTGCGCGCTCAAAGACGGCCAACCGCATTTCTTCGCGGTCGGAGATGGCTTCGCGGAGATCACGGGCGGACGCGTCGCGATCTTGACGGACATGGCCATCGACTCGGACAACATCGATGAAGCCAAAGCCGAGGAAGCCCGAAAGCGCGCTGAGGCTCGTCAGCAAGAAAAACTCACCGAAGAAGAAATGGCGTCGGTGACAGCCTCCTTGGCCCACTCGCTCACGCAGCTCGAAGTCAAGCGCCGCCATCGCAAATCGTAACGCCCCCCGGCCGTCGGGTTGGGGGCAGAGTTGCGTATCTGTATCGCGTGTTGCCAAGATTCCATTGCGACGGGCGGCGCGGCGTGTTCGTTCCCCTCATCTTATCCCATCCCATGAACCTGACGGTAGGGCGAGCCTGTCCGCAGCGAGCGGAGTCGGACGTGTTCCAAGCGCGTGGAGCGGCTCGCCGGGACGGACTCGCCCTACCGGCGACCGGTTCATGGGCCGAGTTCGAGGTTTTGAAACCGAGGGAGCTTCCCATGAACCGACCGCCGTCACCCGTCCCTCTTCCCATCCGATGGGGAGAGGATGTCCGTAGGACAGGAGAGGGGAATTCTCAAAAGGGCTGTGCGCGTGCGTACCGAGATCCGGTCTATGGGAGGTTCCGATGAATGCCTGCGCTCCTCCTCGCATCCTGACGACGGTCGTCGGGAGTTATCCGGTCCCCGATTGGCTCGCCGCTCTTCCCAGCCAGCAGGCGCTCGTTGATGCGACTTCGGTCGTGTTCAAGATCCAGGAACTGGCGGGAATTGACGTGGTGGCCGATGGCGAGCTTTATCGCTTCGACATCAATCATCCGGACACGAACGGGATGATCGAGTATTTTGTGCGTCCGCTGGGCGGCGTTCGGTCGCAGATTGGCCGGGAGGACATCGAAGCGTTTTCCAAAATCGCGGCGATGAAATTCCGAAGCCGGCCCGCCGCGGTGGTTGAAGGACCGATCGCGCCCGGCCCGCTCGACCTGGTCAGCGATTTCCAGCGCGCGCGCGCGCTCACGCGACGGCGCATGAAATTCACCGTCACGGGACCGCACATGCTGAGCAAGACTTTGTTGGACCGGCATTTCAAGAGTCCAGGTGAACTCGCCCTGGCGCTGGCGCGCGTGCTAGCCGCGCAGATTGCTCAGATCGACGCCGGCGTGATTCAACTGGATGAAGCGAACATCACCGGTTCGCCTGAAGACGCTGCCTGGGCCGTCCCGGCGTTGAATCACGTGTTCGATTCGATTCGCGGAGAGAAAGCGTTGCACCTGTGTTTCGGTAACTACGGCGGCCAAACGATCCAGCAGGGAAGTTGGAAGCGCTTGATTCAATTCATGAACCAGCTTCGCGTCGATCACGTCGTCCTCGAAATGGCGCGGCGCGAACCCCAAGAGATTGAATCGTTGCGAGAGCTGGATCCCCGGATTGGGATTGGGCTTGGCGTCATCGACATCAAATCCACCGTGGTGGAGAGCGCGGATACCGTGGCGCGCCGGATTGAAACAGCGGAGAAGATTCTTGGGGAAGGCCGCGTCCGGTACGTGCACCCGGACTGCGGCTTCTGGATGTTGAAACGCAGCGTCGCGGACCGGAAGATGCGGGCTCTCGTCGCGGGCCGAAACCGGTATCTCGGCTTGCCCGCCTACGCACAAGAAGAGTGGTCCGTTTCGTAAATACGCTCACGTTCGTTGCGCCCAATTTGGCCTGGGGCAAGGCGCGACGAGCGAGCATCCCCCGCCAGTGGGGCTGTGACCGAGGAGCAACGCAGCCCCAGGCAAAATTGGGCGCAACCCGAAGGGCGGCAGTTCTTTTTCGCCAGACTTCGTTGCTTGCTCCTTACAGATCCACTTCGGGATATGCTCGTCGCTCGCGCCTCGTCTGGCCGAAAAATCCCTTGCCGCGAACGTGAGCGTATTTATGAAATGGACCACTTAGCCTGCATCCCAGTTGTGGATCGCTTCAACCAACCGCTCGCTTCGCTGGAGCACGCGGCGTTGCTTGTCCAACCGCTGGCCGGCCTCACGCGCTTTTTCGAGAAATAGCTCCGGCAAGACCAGCAACGGGTAGGGAGTCGTCCAGGCCAGCGCCGCGGCTTCGCGGGCGGCTTGATCAATTCGGCCGCGGATAAACCGGCTGTTCGACTCGCCCAGCGTGGCCTCCACCAGGCGGCTCTGGAGTTCGTCGAACTTGATCCGGACGGTTTCCGGAGGCACCGCGCCGGGCACGGGTGAGAGTTCAAACTCCACCTCCGGCGCGAACCGGGCGGATAACTGTTGCTGGCGGTCCGTGTTTCTCTGCGTTGTTTTCATAAATTCACGAGTTAGTTAGACGGGTTCCAAAAACAAAAAACCCACGATTGCCTGGCAATCGTGGGTTGGTGAAAGTTCTGGTTATCTGGTCAGAATCCTCCCCCCACGTTGCCGGGGACGACGTGCCCGCGCTTCCAGGCAATCGGCATCGCCGTCGCGCAGGATTGGCCCAGGCACTGGTTGGACATTGCTTTGTTCATTCTGGCGCGGGGAAGAAACACGAAGAACGCGGTTTTGTCAAAAAGTTTTTGGATTGGTCAAAGCAAAGATCTCGGGGTTGGTTGAAAGAACGACCACCCCTTCAGCGAATACCTCCACAGACCGTTTGAGTATAAGCGCGGCACAGCGAGAATCATGGCCGATTTCTACGAGCGTTACCACGCAACGCGCCGCAAGCCCTGGCTGACGTGCAGCGCGATTGGCTGGTGAAGCTGCGGAAGGCCCATAATCTGCAGACCGCCGTAACCCTGGCCGGCCCATTCATCCTCAGTTCGCAAGGACAGCCGTGAGATGAGGCCAACCACAAGCTCAAACTAACTACCTGAGCGCAGGGAGGATTTCCCTGTAAAGCCGTTCGAGCCGCTGGACCATGCCCTCCAATGAAAAAGTCTGGCCGATTCGTTCCGGACCAGCCTGGGCCATGCGCGAACGCAAGGCAGGGTCGCGGATGAGCAACTCGATCTTCTCGGCCAACGCTTGCGGATCGGACGGCGGGATGAGGAATCCGGTGACTCCGTCTGCGACCTGATCGAGGGAGCCGCCGATCGCGGTGGCAATCACCGGGACGCCCATGGACATCGCTTCCATGACCACGCCACCGAAGGGTTCAGGTTGCGCGGACGGCAGGACGAACACATCCATCGCCGCATAGGCGAGGCGGGTATCCTCCAACTCGCCGGTCAGCACGACGGACGACTCCAGTTTCAACTCCTGAATCAACCCGCGCAATCGATGGAGATGGTCTTCATTGCCCGGGAAGGGCGCTCCGACGAGTACATATTTGGCGCGAAGGCCCTTCGCTTCCAGAAGAGCTGCCGCTTGCACGAGAATCTCCTGGCCTTTGCGGACCCATTTGATGCGGCCCACGCAGCCGACGACGAATTCGTTGCCCAGATTGAATTGGTCTCGGAAAGCTCGCGCCAGCTTGGCCTTGGGCACAGCGAATTCTTCCAGAGAAAAGCCGTTGTGGATCACCTCGACTTTGGGGCTGGCCTGGAATTGCTCGGCGACAGCGCGCGAAACGGCCAGAACCCGGCTGGATGCGCCCGTGATGTAGCGAGAATAAAGCCACCAAACGCTTCTGAACTCCTGAAACCAGTCGCGGATATGCCAGACATGGGGAACACCGGCCAGTTTCGCGGCCAGACCAGAAGTGAGGATGACGCCGGTGTTCGTGTGCACGAGGTCGATTCGCTTCGCTCGGATCAGCCGCCAGATGAACAGAACCGAGAGTGGCAGTCCGGCGAGGAAAGGAATGACGCGCCACGAATGAAACACCGGTCGTGTGATGACGCTCACAGGGCCCAGGACCACTTCGATGTTCAGGGCTTCGAGCTTGGAGCGCAACGGCCCGTCTTCGGCGAGGAGAACCAGAGGTTGAAATTGGTCCCGCGGCAACTGAGCGAGCAGGCGAAGCAGCGAGCGGCTCGCGCCGTAGGCGTCGGCGTTATGGTGGACGTAAAGAATCCGGATCGGCATTGCTTTGATTGAATCAAATCTGCAAACTGGTGTCAGATTTGTTTAGTCGCCCTATGGCCGAAGTGAAGACGCAACCCAAGAACGCCCTGGAAACGTTTCGAGAGGAGTTCCCTCACGTCTGGCGGCAGTTGCCGGACAAGACTCTGTTCCTCGCGCTCCTGGCCGTGTGGTGCGCGCTGTTTCATTGGCGGGGCAATGCGATGTTTGGCTGGGTGGACACGCCGTCGCTTTTTGGGTGGATGTACTGGGCGTTCACGACCTGGCCGGATGACGGGCATTGCTCGCTGATTCCGTTTGTGGTGCTCGGCTTGCTGTGGTGGAAACGGGAGGAACTGTTGAAGGTTCCCAAAGGCATCTGGTGGCCGGCTCTGGGTTTCGTCGTGCTCGGGCTGCTGCTGCACATCGCGGGCTACATGATCCAGCAATCACGCGTTTCAATCGTGGGCTTCTTCACCGGGCTATTCGGTTTGACGGGATTAGTTTGGGGCAAGCATTGGCTGCGGGCCACAGTTTTTCCGATGATCCTTTTCGTTTTTTGCGTGCCGATGGGAACGATGAGCGACGCGATCACGTTCCCCTTGAGAATGCTCGTGACAACGGTTTCGGTGGGGTTCTCGAATACTGTCCTGGGCATTCCGGTGTCTCACGTTGGCTCACAAATAGTCGGAGCGGGCGGCTTCCAATACGATGTGGCGCCGGCGTGCAGCGGAATCCGAAGCCTGATCGCGCTGCTGGCGATGACGACCATTTACGGATTCATCAGCTTCCGGCCCGCGTGGAAGCGGATGCTCATGGTGCTCGTGGCTGCGCCGCTGGCCGTGATCGGGAACGTGGTGCGCATCACCGGGGTGATCGTGACGGGAGATGCGTTCGGGCAAAACGCCGGGGCGTTGGTGGAACAGAAGCTTGGATTTGTGACGTTCGTGGTGGCCATTGCGTGCGTGCTGGCGCTCGGCCATTTTCTACGGGACCAGGAGGCGCAAGGCCCCGCCGTTGCTTAGCGTATCTATGCACTCGAAATCGGGGAGCACACGCGCCCTCGCGTGTTCTGACCGGCGCCTCGCCGGTCTGAAGGGAGGCGCCAGACGGCCACTGAATGGTGATTGGTTCGATGGCACCTTTGTGGTCGGCGAGGGCGCCGACCACGGCACGCGAGGGCGCGTGCGCTCCCCGTCGAAACTGAATAGATACGGCTTAGAGATGTGGAAGTTATGAAACGACAACAGTGGCTTGTGTTTTTGACCGTGCTTCTGCTGGTGGGAGGTTCCGGCGCATTCCTGAACAAGCTTCAAGCCAGCTATCGTTTGAGCCAGCCGGGGCTGAAAATGGTGGATGAACCTATCTATGTCACGGACGGTGTTGCCGAATGGTTGGTTTGCACCAACACGATTGATTTGCCGGAGCGCGTTCTGGACTACATGTCCGAACCGCTGGAAGTGACGTTTGAAGAGTGGGATTACTTGCCTATCGACACGACGTACGGCCGGCGCCGCTACAAGGCCAGGAACGGGTCCTGGATCGACATCAGCATCGTCTTGATGGGCCGCGATCGAACGAGCATTCACAAACCAGAGATTTGCCTTTCGGGGCAAGGCTGGAAGATTGAGAGCTCGGAGTTGAAGACAATGCGAATTCCGAAACCTGCCCCCTACGATCTTCCGGTCCTGAGATTGACTGCGGGAAAATCCGTTGAATTCAGGGACGGGAGGATTGAGCAGTACCGCGCGTTGTTCGTTTACTGGTTCGTTTCCGACCGGCGCATCACGGCGCGGCACGACGAACGGATGTGGTGGATGACGAAGGACCTGCTGACGACCGGCGTGCTCTCCCGGTGGGCTTACATTGCCTATTTCACGATTTGCCGGCCCGGGGAGGAAGAAGCCGCTTTTGAGCAAATGAAAAAATTCATGGCCGCGTCTGTTCCCGAATTCCAATTGGTGCATGGCGCCGGTGAATCTTCACTGCACGCAGAGACTCGCGACCAGCCGTAACGCGCTGACGAAGGTGCCGAACGCCATTATTGTGTTTACTTAAGCCAGGATTCTCCGCTCAATAGCCCGGTTCACATGCTACGCCGACAGCGTCAGATTCGCACTCAATTCCAGAAAGTGGTGGACGCGTTATTGTTTGCGGTGAGTTTCTGGCTGGCGCACGTCATCCGCTCCAATAATCCCACGCTGGCCACGTTTGGCGGCACGCCGGAAATCAAGGAATTCTGGGACTACCTCTGGCTGGTCGTGGTGATCATGCTGGTGACTCCGTTTTTGCTGGAGATTCAAGGATTCTACAACCGGCCCTTGATCCCATCGCGCCGCCGGATCGTCTGGCAGCTTTTCAAGGCGTGCACGCTGGCGGTGATCGCGGTGATCTCATTCATGTACCTGACGAAGGAGGAACTGGCGCGCTGGGTGCCTCTTTTGTTTGGAGGCATCAGTTTCTGTTTGATCCTCGCCAAGGAAGAATTGGTGCGCCGCGAGATGGAAGCCAAAGCCGCGCGCGCGAAATTCAAGAAGCGTTTTATTCTGGTGGGAACGCTGGAGGACACCGTGCGTCTGAAGACGCAGCTCGCGGCGACGGACGGAATCGAAGTGGTCAATCAACTCAATCTGAATGAAACGAAGATCGAACGGCTGGTCGATCTGTTGCACGAGCACTCGGCCAACGGCGTGATCCTGAGCGCCAAACACACGTTCTTCGGCCAGGTCGAGAAAGCGATTCAAGCTTGCGAGTTGGAGGGCGTGGAAGCCTGGCTTTTGGCGGACTTTTTCAACACGCAACTCTCGCAGACGCTCCTGGATGATCTCCATGGCCGTCCGATGTTGATTTTCCGATCGACGCCGGAGCATTCGTGGCAGGCGCTGGTGAAGGAAGCGTTCGACGTGGTCGCAGCCTTCGTCCTGTTGATGTTCCTGTTGCCGCTCTTTTTGGCCGCCGTTGCGCTGATCAAGCTGAGTTCGCCCGGTCCGGTTTTGTTTCGCCAGCAGCGGAGCGGATTGAACGGCCGGCCTTTCACCATGTTGAAATTCCGTTCCATGGTGAGCGACGCCGAACAGCGGCGGCATGAACTGGAGGCGTTGAATGAAATGGACGGCCCCGTATTCAAGGTGACGGACGATCCGCGGGTCACGCCGATCGGTCGATTCCTCCGCCGTCACAGCGTCGATGAGTTGCCGCAACTCATCAATGTGCTGCGGGGTGAAATGAGTCTGGTGGGGCCACGGCCGTTGCCGGTCGATGAAGTGCGGCGGTTCGATGACCTCGCGCATCGGCGGCGATTGAGCGTCAAGCCGGGCATGACGTGCCTCTGGCAAGTCAGCGGGCGCAACAACGTCAAGGATTTCAAAGATTGGGTGCGCCTGGACCTGGAGTACATAGACAACTGGTCGCTCTGGCTCGATTTCAAGATTCTGGTCCGGACCATTCCGGTTGTCTTTTCCGGGACGGGAGCGAAGTAGCCGGCCCATCATCAACCCGGCACGACGCGTTGCGGAGGCGCAACCTAAGCCGTTAAATCGTTAAAGCGGTTCGACTGGGTCGCCCCTGGCGAGCGATGTCCGCTGTTCTACAGGAGGGCGCGAGCCGTGTTTGGGGTGAGAACCCTACTCCCGCGATGCGCCCCAACGTGCCACGGTAGAAATGGCGCACTTCGCCAGAAACTCATCGATTCGACAGGCGCGTCACACGTAAACGTAATCCGTAAAACGTAAGGGTAATGCGTAGCGCAGCGCGTGACTCGCCACTGGCAACTGACAACTGATAACTGACCCCTGACCCCTGACACATGACCCGACCGAATCTCCGCCGGACCCGCCAGAACCAGCCCGTTTCCGTGGTAACGGGAGGGGCGGGGTTTCTGGGATCGCACCTCACCGATTTGCTCATCGCCCGCGGCCACAAAGTTGTGGTGATCGACAACCTGATCACAGGATCGATCGACAACATCGCGCACCTGGGCGGGAACCCGAGCTTCAAGTTCATCCAGCAAGACGTGACGGAGTTCATCTTTCTGGGCATGCCGGTCGATTACGTGTGGCACTTTGCTTCGCCTGCCAGCCCGGTGGATTATCTCGAATTGCCGATCCAGACGCTCAAAGTCGGATCGCTCGGCACGCACAAGGCGCTCGGACTGGCCAAGCACAAGGGCGCCCGCTTCCTGCTCGCATCCACGTCGGAAATCTACGGCGATCCGCTGGTTCACCCGCAGACCGAAGATTATTGGGGGAACGTGAACCCGATCGGTCCCCGCGGTTGTTACGACGAGGCCAAGCGATTCGCCGAAGCGCTGACCGTGGCCTACCGCAACGAGCATCACCTGGACACGCGGATTGTGCGGATTTTCAACACGTATGGTCCGCGCATGCGGATGAACGATGGCCGCGTCGTCCCGGCCTTTGTCAGCCAGGCGTTGAAGAACAAACCGTTGACCGTTTTTGGCCGGGGAGCACAGACGCGGAGCTTTTGTTACTGCGCCGATCTGATCGAGGGAGTTTACCGGCTGATGATGAGTTCTGCGAGCGACCCGATGAACATCGGCAATCCGAACGAAATGACGGTGCTGGAATTCGCTCAGGAAATCATCCGCGCCACGCGGTCGAAAAGCCGAATCGTTTTCAAACCGCTGCCGCAAGATGATCCGAAGCAGCGGCGTCCGAACATCGATCGCGCGCGGCGGTTGCTGGGATGGGAACCGCGCGTCCCGCTGGCGAAAGGGCTGGAGCAAACGATTGCGTACTTCCGGCACAAGCTGTTCGGTCTGCGAGGCCATGCGCGCCGCGAGAAATCCGCATGAATTCGATTTTTAGGTTTGACCCTGCCGTGGATTTTCAGTAACCAGCACGCCTAATTTCTCCGATTGCGCTGGACTTTGGTCCAGCCCGACGTAGAACGATTTTGCAAATTTGGTGTCAGTATAGATAAATGCTTAACACAAAATCATTCCTCGGCGTTGACTTTGGAGCCGGCACTCTGAAGGTGGCGGAATTCGAGTTGGACGAAGGCGGCAATCTGGTCCTCAAACAATACGGAATCCGGGCCCTGGGTTTGGAGGGATCTCAAGACGCCGCGCGCGAGAATGTTCTGCGGAAAGCGGTTCAGGATCTGTTCGCAGAACGCGGGTTCGGTTCCCGCAGGACCAACGTTTGCGCGCCGGGTTTTCACGTTTTTTCCAAGTTCGTCAAACTGCCGCCGGTCGATACCTCCAAGGTCACGCAGATCATTCAGTACGAAGCGCAGCAAAACGTCCCGTTTCCTCTGGAGGAAGTCGTCTGGGACTACCAGATTCTCGGCGGCACGCCCACGGGCGAACTCGAAGTGCTGCTGGTCGCGATCAAGGCGGACATCGTGGAAGGGTTGTTCCGCACGGCTGAGGCCACAGGGCTTCGTCTGCAACTGGTCGATGTTTCTCCCGCGGCGCTGTGCAATGCCTTTCGGTACAATTATGGCGATCTCGAAGGTTGCACGATGCTCCTGGACATCGGAGCCAAGACAAGCAACCTGCTCTTCTTTGAGAAGGGCAAAGTTTATTCCCGCGGCATCAATATTGGCGCGAATTCCATCACGCAGGAGTTTGCCGCCGAGTCCAAACTTCGCTTCCCTGAAGCGGAGAAAACCAAGATCGCCGAAGGATTCGTGAGTTTGGGCGGAGCGTACGAGGAACCGGAGAATCCGCACCAGGCCGCGATCTCGAAGATCGCGCGGCAAGTCATGACGCGGCTGCACATCCAGGTCAACCAGACGATCCAGTTTTATCGCGGCCAGCAGGGAGGTTCCGCACCCCAGCGCCTCTTCCTGGCCGGCGGAGCGTCGATCATGCCCTACACGGCGCAATTCTTCGCTGAGAAGCTCAATGTCCCCGTGGAGTACTTCAACCCGTTCCGCAACATCCAGATTAATCCGGAGATCAATCTGGAGGAACTGGCCCGCGTGGCCCATTCCTTCGGCGAAGTCGTCGGCCTGGGCTTGCGGAACGCCGCGCAGTGCCCAGTGGAACTGAATTTGGTGCCGAAGAGCATTCTCAAGCGTCAGCAACTCGACCAGAAGAAGCCATACTTCATCGCATCCTTCTTTGGCTTGATCGTCGCTATTCTTGCGTATGGCTGGTTCTTTGACCGTGTTGCCGCTGTAAAGAGGGCGTCACTTGAGGAAATCCAACAAGAGCTGATGCCGCTCAAGCAGAAGGAGACGGACCTGGTTGCGCAGGAGAATGTCATCAGGCGAACCAAAGAGGAAATCGAAGCGTTCACCGGCTGGCTGAAGCAGCGATTTTACTGGCCCGATCTTCTAACGGAACTCCGTAGCATTCTGATTTCGGTTGAAAAGGAGCGCACTCGCGGCCAGGACGTGGGGATCTGGATCGAAAGGTTTGCGACCAATGCGCCAGGCACCACGCTGGCAACGTCTCAAGCCTCAGAAGAGGGCGATTCCAGGAGTTATCTTTTCAAGATGGATCCCAAACTTCTGGAGCGTTACGGACTGATCCGTCCCGGCATGTTGCGGCCCTCCTCCGAGCAACCGGCGGAGTCAACCGAGGGCGCGCCGGCTGAAGGTGGGGATGGAACAACGACCAAAAGCACCAACCAGGTGGGGATTGTTTACGTGACATTCCGGGCCGTAGATTTGACGCGCGGCGGCAATCCGGCGGCCAATGGCGATGTCATCTTCGCCGTGGAGAATGCCATTCAGGGCAGTTCGCTCCTGGACAAAGAGGGGACGAAGCTGCACGGGGACAAATCCGACGTTGATGATACGACGTCCACGTTCACATTCGGCATGACGCTCAAGTTGAAACAGCCGATCAAAGATTAATATGGCGTGGCTCAAGCGTAATTTGTTGTTGGTCGTCGGAGGCGTAGTGGCGTTGGCGCTGCTGGGTTTCGCCGGTTATTTTCTTTATACAAAATACAGCGAAGACCAGGCCGTCACCGAGCAACTCAATCAAAGCACCACCGATCTCAAGACTCTGGTCAATCGCGACCCGCATCCCGGCACCGACAAGGTGGACAATATTGGGGCAGCCAAAGCGGAACACAAAAAGCTGCAAGCCTCGATAGGCCAGATCAAACGCTACTTCCAGATCCCTTCGACGAACCAGCCTACGAGCCGTGACTTCCGGCGGATGCTGGACACCGCCATCGCGGCATTGCAATCCGGGGCGGAACGGTCCGGCGTGAAGCTGTCTGAAGATTATTGGTTCAGCTTTAACGCCCAAAAAGCTTCCACGGCTTTTTCGACAAATATCGTTGGGACTCTGGCTGCGCAGCTCATGGATGTCTATGATCTGTGCAACATTCTCTTCGACTCCCGGATCGTTTCCCTGGAGAAGGTGAAGCGTGTTTCCGCGGGCCAGGATGATGGCGGCGGCGGGTCGAGCCTCACGAGTATGGTGGGGGCGAGCGATGATTATGTGGATGCAAAAGCGGCGACCAACCAATGGGCTGTGGTCATGCCTTATGAAGTCACTTTTCAAGCTTTCAGTTCGGAGTTGGCGGACGTTCTGGAGGGGCTCATTCGGTCCCGGCAGTGTTTTGTGGTCAAGAATCTGACGGTTGAGCGCGCCGATGCGGAGCCGGCCATCGATCCAACGACCGGGCTTCCATCCGGAACCTCATCCACAGAGACGCAGCCCGCGTTTAATCCCTATGCCAGATACGGGATTCGGCCGGGCATGCCCATGATGAGAGGGATGTCGCCGGAAATGATGCGGCGATATGGCATGGGAGCGCCAATGGCGCCCCCCCCCACCGCCCCCAAGCCTTCGCGTCCCGGTGTCCTGCTCGAGGAGAAGGCGCTCAGGTTTACTCTCTCCATCAATTCGGTCCGTCTGAAGCCCTCCCCCGGGAAGTGATTTCCAATGCTGTTCCTCAAGAAACATTACGAGAAGATTCTGTTGAGCGTGGTCTTGCTGGGCCTGGCTGTCGCGGCGGCGGCGTTGCCTTTGCAGGTCTCACATGTCCGGCAGTTCCTGGACGAAACCGTCACCCGAGAAGTGCGCCGGGACCCCAAGCCGTTCAAACCGCTCGACGAATACCTGAAAACCAACGAAATGGTCGTTAAGCAGTTCGAGGGGTCGGTGGAATTCAATTTCTCTTCGCCCCATAACGTTTTCAATCCCGTCACCTGGCGCAAAGCGCCCAATGGCCGCATCGACAAGATTTTGATGGGCACCGAAGGGCCGACCGCTCTCGTCGTGACCAACATCGACGAATTGCGTCTTGTCATTCAGTTTGACAAGGCGGAGCCCGTGACAGGCAACCCGGACCAGTTTCGCTACTTCTTCACGATTATCAAAGACACTGATCCTGCTCCGCGGAAGTCTAAGACGGCCATGCTGGGGCAGCAGAATGATATGTTTCAATTGACCAGGGTGGAGGGGCCAGTTGGTGATCCTACGGCTTTGCACCTCGAATTCAAGGAGCCGAAATTCCAGGTGGTCGTGACGAAGGAGAAGCCTTTTGTCGCCGTCATCGGCCATGCCGCCGACATGCTGTATCCTCGCGATAGCAAGCCCTTTCAGCGCGTGCGGAGAAACAGCATCCTGAATCTGCCCCGCGATCCGGAGAAATACAAAATCGTTGCTATTACCAAGAACGAGGTTGTATTGTCCGCTGAGTCAACCGGGAAACGGACCACAATCGCGTATCATCCTTCGCCGAAGTGAACGAGCCTTTTTCGCAAAGGAAACCAAACATGACGAGTCGAGCACTGATCCAAATCCTTACTTGCGTCCTCCTGCTGGGGGCCGTCTCTCCGCTTGCCGCGCAGCCTTCGCCGGCTCAGCTTGCGGCGGACGAGGCCGTTCGGCGCCAGGCCAATATCATCAAACTCCGCAAGGTCCTTGAAGAAGCGCAGAAGGCGGAAGCGCAAGGCGACTTGCTCAACGCGTCCCGGCAATATCAGGAAGCCGGGGATTTGGTGGAAAGCATCGGCGTCGGCATCGAGAAAGAACGGGCCGATACGCTGACCGGTCTATCGACCGTTTGCCTGGAGCTGGCCAAGGCCGCCCAAAAGAAACAGGATTTTATCGAAGCGGACAAACAGGTCAGCCGCGTCCTCCGGGCCGATCCCAACAGCATCTCCGCCATCAACTTCAAGCGCGTCAATGATGGGTTGCTGGCAGAGCAAAAGGGCCGCATCCCCAGCCGCGAAATCCAGGCGCGCCTCCCGGAGGTGCGCGCCGAACGAATCGCCACTTCGACCCTCGTGCAGGACGCGCGTTTGCTGGTGGAAATGGGCAAACTTGACGAGGCCGATGCCAAGCTCCGGCAGGCGGTCAAACAGGATCCCGAAAACCAGGCCGCTTTCTACTACCTTAGCTACATTGACGAGGCCAAACACGCCCAGGAATCCCGCCGGCGCGAGATTATCTCGAAAGATAAAATGCTCCAGGTCGAGCAAGCGTGGAACCTCCCAATCCAACGCGACAGACTGCCGGTCTCGAATCCGTTCGCGCGCACCAATCTGGTTCATACCAGTCCCGAGCGGCAGCAGATCTATCAGAAGCTGGAGAAGATCGTGCTGGCAGAAGTTCTATACGACGGGATCCCGTTGAGCGAGGTCGTCAAGGACTTGAATGAACAGGCGCGGAAGATTTCGCCTCCGGGCATCAATTTCATCATCAATTCGCAAATCGACATCCCGGCGCCGCCGCTGCAATTGGGCGGAGTCGATCCTGTCACCGGCCAGCCGCTTCCGGCTGCGCCACCCCCGGAGCAAGTCGATCTCAACAACGTCATCATTCGGCTCAATCCCCCTTTGCGAAATGTGAAATTGATCCACATCCTGGACGCGGTGACAAAGGTCGCCGACCGGCGCATGAAGTATTCGGTGGAAGATTACGCCGTAGTCTTCACCCAGAAAGGGCCGGAGAATCCGCAGTTGTTTACGCGAACGTTCCGGGTTGATCCGAATACGTTCGTTCAAGGCATCGAAGCCGTGTCCATCGGCACGCTTGGAGCTGGCGGTGCTGGTGGTGCTGCTGGCGGCGGCCTCGGCGGCGGCGGCGGCGGCTTCGGTGGTGGTGGTGGCGGCTTCGGTGGTGGTGGCGGCGGCTTGGGTGGAGGATACATTTATCCGCGCGTCGATGTGACCGGGGCCGGGGCGTTAGGTGGATTTGGCGGCGGTGGCCTTGGTGGTGGTGGCGGCGGATTCGGCGGCGGCGGAGGTGGTCTGGGTGGTGGTGGGTTGGGGGGTGGTGGGTTGGGGGGTGGTGGGTTGGGGGGTGGCGGCGGCGGCGGTTTGGGAACGGGTGGACTTCGCGGTGTAACGACGGCCACGCTCATGGTGACAGTCCAGGAGTTGGTGCGGCAGTTCTTCATTTCGGCCGGGATTGATTTTCCACAGCCTCAGACCCTCGGGATTGGAGGAGCGGGCGGCGGCGGGTTAACCGGGGGCGCGGGTTTTGGCGGAGGCGCCGGGTTTGGCGGCGGTGCCGGTGGGTTTGGTGCTCCCGGCGGCGCTGGGATCGATCCGACCACGGGTCAGCCTGTTGGAATCCGCAAGGCGCTGTTTTTCAACGACCGCACTGGAATCATCTTTGCCCGCGCGACCATGGAAGACCTGGACATCATGGAGCAAGCGATTCAAACTTTGAATGTCACTCCGCCGCAGCTCACAATCGAGGCACGGTTCACGGAGATCACGCAGACCGACAGCAAAGGTTTGGGATTCGATTGGTTTTTGGGCAACACCCTGTTGGCGGATGGCAAGGTTGGATTCCAGGGAGGAACGGCGCCTTCGTTTGCCGGTGGACCTTCCCGTGCGAACCCCGAGGGAACCTTTCCGCGGGTTCCGGGCCTCAATCCGAATAACCCGACGGCGACAGCTATCCCGTCTCAGCCATCTGATCAAAACTTGACGACCGGTCTGGGCAATGTGTTTGGCAGCGACCGTCTGCGGTTGCCCTCTGTGGGAACGATCACGGGCATTTTGACCGACCCGCAGTTCCGAGTTGTGCTGCGAGCATTGGAACAACGTGGCGGTGTTGATGTGCTGGCGGCTCCCAGTGTCACGACTCTCAGCGGGCGCCAGGCGAAGCTGGACGTCACTGAGTTGAGATCCATTGTCGCGAGCCAGAACTTTGGTGCGGCCGCCGCCGGCGGTGGCGGTTTCGGAGGTGGCGCAGGCGGTGTCGGCGGACTCGGTGGAGGAGGCGGTGGCGCCGTTGCTGCGGCTTCAAACTTCACGCCTCAACCGGTTCCGCTCGGTCCTCAACTGGACGTTCTCCCAACCGTGTCAGCAGATGGCTATTCGATTCAGATGACTCTCATGCCGACGTTTGTGGAGTTTCTGGGTTACGACGATCCAGGTCCCTTCATTCCTCAAGCTCAGTCCGCGGCGGGTAATACGCTGGGCCAGCCGCTGACCGCGATTCTTCCCCTGCCCAAATTCCGGCTCCGACAGGTGATCACAAGCGCCAACGTCTGGGACGGACAAACCATCGTTCTGGGCGGGTTGATCGCGGAGGACGTCACCAAGATGAAGGACAAAGTGCCTGTTCTTGGAGACATCCCGATTCTGGGCCGTTTGTTCCGAAGCGAATCCAGAACTACTTCCAAGAAGAACCTTGTCATCTTTGTCACTCCCACGATCATTGATCCAGCCGGTAATCGCGTTCACACCGAGGAGAACCTGCCTTACGATCCTAACCTGACCCCGAAAGCCGCTCGTGCCGCGGATGCACCCACGCAAACCCAGTAACGAGGTCCGGTTCGATTAGAGTCTCGAAGCATATGTCGCCAAGAATGCCGAAGAGTTGGTTTGCCGCCAGCTTGCTCACCGCCGTTTGCTTGCTTCCCGGAATGGCTTTTGGACAAACCGAATTCACCGTCCAGGGCGGGGAATATCCCAATGCCGGGTTGCTCGCCGGAGACCAGGTGTTTTCAGATGTGAGCGTCGGCGATTCCGGCGGATTCCTGGTCTGGCAAGACAACGCGACGGATGGCGATGGGTTTGGCATCAGCGCGCGCCGGCTCACGGGAAACATGCTCGGCTCTCTGAGCGTTTTCAAAGTCAACGAGCAGGGCGCCGGCGACCAGCAAAACCCCAAAGTTCGCCGGCTAAAGGATGGCGGGGCCGTGATTGTCTGGCAAGGAGGGCCGTTGGGCAGTCAGGATGTTTTTGCTCGGTTCGTTGGCCCCGACGGCACGTTCATCACCGGGGATGTCCGCGTCAACACTTATGAGGACAATCAGCAGATGAACCCGGCGTTGGCCGTGTTGTCCGACGGCTCCGTTGTCGTGACTTGGTCGAGCTTCGGCCAGGACGGAAGCATGCAGGGGGTTTTCGGCCAGCGCCTCTCTGGCTCCGGCGCGAAACTGGGGAGTGAATTTGCCATCAATCAATACACCCGATACAACCAGCGAACCCCGTCTGTGGTTGGCTTGCTGAACGGGCGGTTCGCAGTCGTTTGGATTTCCGAACAGGCCCGCTTCGAGAACAGCATTGACGTCTATGGGAGAGTGATGAACGTTGACGCGCCCCAGAGCGGAGCCGAGTTCTTGGTGAACCCAGGGACGAACATTTGCGCGAACCCCACCATCAGCGCCCTGCCCGACGGTGGCTTTATGGTCGGGTGGAGTGAACGGGACATTGGCAACCTTGCCAACGCCTGGGATGTCAAGGTGCGGAGTTACGGCCCGAACGCTCAGCCCAGAGGCGCTTCGGCCAAAGTAAACAGCCATGCGAACGGGAATCACTATGCGCCGCAGATTGCTGGCAACGGCGAGTCGCAGCTCGTGGTTTGGATCAGTTCTGGACAGGACGGCTCGTTTGAAGGGATCTATGGAAGATTCCTTACGCCAGAGGCAAATTCTGTCGGGGCTGAGTTCCGCGTGAACTCATCGACGTCTGGGCCGCAGATTTATCCGTCGGTTGCCGGGGACGGGAATTCTCAGTTCCTTGTGGTCTGGTCGAGTTTTATTGGGGGCCGGACCAGTTTTGATCTCTTTAGCCAGCGCTACGCTCATTCTGTTCTGAAACCTGCCGCACCTTTTGTTTCTGCGTTGAGTTCGACTCGCCTGAGTGTGACCTGGCCCGATGCCGGCACGAATACGGTCAGCGGCTATGAATTATACGTGGACGACAACCCGGTGCCGGCCGTGGTGACGGGGAACATTTCGACCCTTGGACCGTTCGCTCCCGGCAGCAGCCATACTGTCAAGATGAGCTACCGCTTTGCCAATGGCGGGCGCTCTGCCTTTTCGGCCGCGGCCATTGGTGTGACCTGGGGAAGCGACGAGAACCTGGATGGTCTGCCGGATGACTGGCAAACCACGTATTGGGGGAGCGACCTGAACAAATGGCCGGAGCCAAGAGCAGACAGTGATGGCGACGGTTCGAGCAATCTGCACGAATTCCTGGCAGGGACCAATCCGATCGATTCGAAGAGCGTTCTGCGCACCGAGATCGTTTCCACGCCCCAGGGCAGCTTCCTGAACTGGAATACTCAGGCGGGTTTCGTTTATCAGGTGCAGCTCAGCACGAAACTGGAACAAGACTGGCTGGACGTCGGGGGCCCGCGTTTTTCAGCAGGATCGACCGATTCGATGTTGATCCAGCAGACAGGCGACTCGGTCTATTATCGTGTGAAACGGCTTCGTTAACGCATTGGCTTTTATGTTGCAGTCCGCAAAGAAAATTCTCTGGATTCTGTTTGCCGTTGCCGCCGCACAGGAGGCAGGAGCCTTTTCGCTGACGGGACCTCTGGAGACGTGGCAAACGCAGGCGCTCGGGTACGGACTCAACACGACGGTGGTTTCGGACAATGGCGGCACTGAAACCACCGGCCCCAAGAACCTCGGCGAAGAGTATCGCTGGAACACTCCGTTCCTGGTTTACAGTTTCGATCCGTCTTTTCTGGCCTATTTCGGCGAGAAGGGAGTCGAGGCGGTGGATGCAGCCATCAAGATACTGAATGATCTGCCGCCCGCTTCTCAGATGAGTCCGGATTTGCGCGAGTTCCCGCTCGACACCCGCCGATACAATTATCAAGCCGCGGCTCTGCGCATCCGGGACATGAAGACCTGGACGCTTTCCATCCTTCTGGAAGCGATGGGCCTCAGTGTCCCAGAGCGGTATGCTTTCACGTTGCGCGGGCGGACTCTCATCGGACCGATCCCGGTGTATGTCACGCTCAAACGCCATTTCGATCCTGTGACGTTTGAGCCATCGAGTTACATCAACGGCACGCTTTACACTTATACAATCGTTCAAACACGAGCCACGCCGGCTGACCCGTTCGATGCGTGGGAGCCGATACCAATCTCGGTTGACCCTTATCAGGCCAGCCCCAGCACCGTCGCGGCATATGTTGGAATGTTTGGCGGAGCGTCCGATCCGAGAGGCACGGCGATTTTTTTCAATCCCGGTATTTTTTATACGGGTCTGAGCCGCGATGACGCCGGCGGAATCCGCTATTTGCTCAGCAGAAACAATCTGAACGTCGAGAACGTTCCGACCAACGCGATCGTCGCCTTCAGCAGTGGTGGGTTGGCTGACCCGGGAATCGGATCGAGATCGACCAGTGTGCCCTGGGCTATCGTGGGCGGTGTCGTTACGCAGCCGACAGGCGGTGGAGCGACGGGTGTTGGTGGGGCGGCGGGCGGTGGAGTTCCGGGAGCCGGCGCGGGTGGCGTGACCGGTACGAATACGTTGGTCGATCTGGCGTTGCGGCCGGGAGTGGACAAGCTTTCATTCAAAAAGGCTAACTTCGACTCGTTCCTTGGCCAGTTCTTCACGAACAACGTCGTGTATGCAGACAGCTACGCTACGAACGGCGCATTGCGGAGCCAACTGGTTCAGCGGACAGTGACGCAGCCGGACATTCTCTTCTCGGCTGCGGATTTGGGCCTTGATCCGGCAGGGACACCTTACCTGTTCAACCGGGTTTTAACTTTTCAGAACAACGAAGCGCAGAACAGGGCGCCCGGAGGAACCGCGCTGGGCGGCCCTGGAGTCGTGAATTCGCCCGTGGAGATCACTTTCAGCAAGATTGGCCCATGGTTCCTGAATATCGGCGGAGGCGGCGAAACGCTGGCCAGCCGAGGATTGGCTTGGGGATCGTACGATTCTTCGACCAATGCGCCAATCGTGTTCCCGTCGGGAACCAGCATTCGTGACCTCGAAAGGCTCATCCTGACTCAGAGCGGAGGGACGAGCCCGTGGCAAGTGCCGTAGGAATTTGGTTATGATGAAACTCAGGAGATTCGTGCTGGTGGGAACGCTGGCGGGGAGCGCCTCAGCGGTCTTTGGCGCTTCAACGCCGCTGTTTGAGAATTTCGGAACGCTCACCAACGTGCCGCAGCTCGATGCCGCCGCGTTCGCGAATTACGGCGACTTCAACGTCAATACGCTGGTCCCGTACGAAACTCAAAACACCCGTTACTTCACAAACACGGGCCGGATGATTGGCAACCCCGGCTTCCGATTCGAGACGATCACGGCGAACAGCGTTCGGTCCCCGGCCGTCAGCTTTTTCAATGGCTTGGACGCCCGCATCGTCGCCAACGACGCCGGACGCTTTTTGCCCGGAACGGTCCTGACCAATTTCGGCCTTGGCTTTGAGAACTCGCAGGTCTTCATTTCCGCATCGAACGTGGTGAACAAAGGCCAACTGCTGGCTGATACGCGCGGCCGCGTTCGCATCGCCGGAAGCAAAGTGGACCTGACGCGCAGCAGCGTCGGCATCCTGCCGTTTGTGGGAGGCCAGGGCTTTGTCACACCCACGAACTTCATTCCAGACGTGGGGATATCGGATCGCTACTGGGGCATGGACGACGGCTCAAGTCCAGGTCCGGGTGGACCGCCGCAGCTCCAGCCGGGAAGCCTCGCTCAGCCTAACCGCGGATCGACCAATTACACGGTCGGATCCCCCCAGCACGCCGTGACCAATGAACTCAATGGATTCAGGACTTCTTTGCGCTTGACCAACGCTTCGGCCTTCACGCTAACCAACGCGGTGACGCCTTCCAATTGGGTCGTTCAATCCGTGTTTGTCCAAACGTCAGATACCAATATCGCTTTCAACGTGAAGTTCACTCCCAGTTCGATTGCAACGAACCCCTATCGCGCAGCGGTAGTGGAATTCTTCAAACTGGAGACGAACGTTCTGGACGGGGGAAACTTCACCAACTTGATCTACCTGATCGACCGCGTCGCTGCCGAAACAAACTTCATCCTGGCCACCAACTTGACCACCCAAACGACCTACCGTCCGGCGAATTACGAAGTGACCCGCGCGACGCCGTTCGAGTATTTGTCCGGCCAGAGGCCCAACGTGCCCGGCACGAATAATGTGGGCGCGATTATCTTCAGCCAGACTTACAGCAATGCGCTGGTGACGAACATTTACTCGGCCTATGGCTTCAATGTCACCAACCTTGCCTTCACGGTTCCGAATGTCCCCGGCGCGTCACTGACGAATCTGCCCGGGCGCGTTGAGCTCGTCGGCGACGAGCTCAACCTCACCCGAACTCGAATCCGGGGGGAAGGAATTGTTACGGTCCATTCCGGGAATGTCATCAACACCAACTCGGTTATCGATGTGCCGAACCTTTCTTTCGACCTGAAGTCTGCGAGTGGAAACGTGCTGGTCCGTGGCCTGGCAAAGGACATGATCGAGCGCACGACGGGAGACATCTTCGCCTGGACTGGCATGTGGACGAACCAGACCGGGACTGTCACAACGAACACCGTTACCAATCCTTCCGATCCAACCCAGGTCACGATGGAGCCGGTCACCAACGTCATCGAAATCGGTTTTCACGCGTTGGTCGTGGATGCGACGCGGGTGCGTGTTCTTCAGCCGGTTTTCACGGCGTCTTTTGCCGCGCGCGGCACGAACGTCGTGATCGCCGATACGCTCAGAATTCGGGAATCAATCCTCGTAGAGGCCGAGAACCTGACTGTGGGTAGGACCGGCCAGATTCTGTTGCCATCCAACATCCCGGATTGGAACCGAAGCATCTTCCCGACACTGAGGAACTTCACCAATGAAGGCCGGATTACGCTCTCTGGCACGATGGCGGTGGGAACCCAGAGTCCCACTGACGCGCCCTACGTCAATGTTCTCAACAGCGGCACAATCTCAGCCTTCAACCAGTCCTTCCGAGCCGCTTATTTCGAGAATACCGGGGCGATCCAGAGCGAGCGCGGAACGTTCCCGCCCGGAGTGGGCACGATCACCGTGGAGGCCGGCTCCGTCAAACTTGAGAATGGCCGGTTTGAGGCCGGGGGAGACATCCGTCTCGCCGCCAACGATCTCAAGATACAGAACTATGCCATCACCAACCGACAGACGTTCACGCTGGCCGTGACCAATTCCATTGGTGACGCCGCCCCGCTGACCAATAACGTCATCAGCACGGAAGGATTTAATTTTGTGGTTAAGCCGCGTGTGGGCGATTTGCTCGGGACCAAGATCGAATCGATCGCGCCTCGGTTCCTGGCGATTCCTCACGCGGTCGTGAGCGAAGATCGCGGACCGACTGCGGCCGGCTTCAAGGACAATCTCGCCCTTGGAAGACTTTTGTTGAGAGGCGACCTGGAGAGCCTGTTCGCTTTCGTGCCTTCAGGAAGCGGGAAGCGCGCGCTTTATGTGGATTTCCTGCAACTGGGGCCGCTCGTCACGAACGACATTCCGAATTCAATCCTGATCGATCCAAACGTGGTCGTTTATTTTGCGGATTCGAACCTCCCCGTGGACCAGCTCGATGGAATGTTTGAGGGCCGCCTGCGTTGGGCGTCGGAGTTTGCCGGTCCGAGCAGTTCCGTGGATGTGATCAAGCGCTCTGAGAACAAGACCATCAAAATGAATCGCGCTCTGCGCGCCAGCGCCAAACTGGACACGGATGGAGACGGCATTCCCAATAACCTGGACAACTTTCCGCTGGACGCCGATACACGCGGGGCTTCAACCTACAAGCTGACCTTTGAGAAACGCTCGTCGAATGTGTCGATCTCGTGGATTGCGCAGGCTGGTGAATCGTACGTTGTCGAATACACGACGGATCTCGGATCAGGAAGCTGGCAGCGTCTCTCAACGGTTACGAACTCCGATCAAACCGCCCAGCCCAAGATTATTGAGGAACCCATTCCCGCAGCGGCTGGCCAGCGCTTCTATCGCGTCCGGCCTTTGCGGTAGAGACAGCGCGTTTCGCCTGGCGGCAGTCGCTCTTTTCTGCCTGTTCCTGATTTCTTCCGACGGTTTTTCTTCTGAGCGGCAGTTTGCCGTGCTTGGCAAATCCAAGGCGCATCCGACGCGGCTGCTCGCTCGCTTTTCCGATCATTCTGCTCATCCGGCGAACAAGGCGAGACTCAGTTCGCTGGGGCTGCGCGTAGAGGAGGAACTCAAGTTCGTGCCCGGCCTCGTGGTGTTGGGGCCTGGCGGTCCCCAGCTCAAGCGATCCAGCCCCGAGGAGGAAGCCGGTTCTTTGCAAGCCGAATTGTTCGGGCGCCTCCGCTACTTGAGGGCCTCGGGGCTGTTTGATTACGTCGAACCTGACTTTGTTCAAAGGGCGTGTCGTGAACCCGGCGACGATCGATACAGCGACGACACGCTCTGGGGCCTCCGCAATCGCGGATTTGATGGTGGCGTGAGCGGCGCGGACATCGATGCTCCCCGCGCCTGGGAGATCACGACTGGCTCGACGAATGTGATTGTCGCCGTGATCGACAGCGGGATTCGTTACACTCACAGAGATCTGGTCTCACAGATGTGGCGGAATCCCGGTGAGATTCCGGCCAACGGCATCGACGACGACCGCGATGGATTCATCGACAATATTTTTGGGATCAACGCGCTGAACGGTTCGGGAGATCCGTTCGATGATGTCGGTCACGGGACCCACGCCGCCGGAACCATCGGGGCCGCCGCGAACGACGGGAATCCGCTCGTTGGGGTCGCCTGGCAAGTTCGATTGATGGCCTGCAAATTCATGGCTGCGGATGGTTTTGGGGTCACCTCGGACGCGATTCGCTGCATCAACTTCGCGGTTCGCAACGGCGCAAGAATCATCAATGCCAGTTGGGAGAGCGGGGCTTTTTCTCAATCTCTTTTCGATGCCATCGTCGAGGCCAGGAACCGAGGAGTCTTGTTCGTGACCGCGGCGGGCAATGAGCGCGGCGATCTGGATATGTCACCGGCATACCCGGCTTGCTACGACGCGGACAATATCATTGCCGTGGCCGCGTTGGATCGTCGAAATCAGATTGCAGCGTTCTCGAATTTTGGCCGGCGCCATGTCCACCTGGCTGCACCAGGCCACGAGATTTATTCCTCTTACGCTCACTCGGACTCTGCGTACTGGATCTTGAACGGGACGAGCACTGCTGCGCCATATGTGAGCGGAGTTGCGGCCTTGATCCTGGCCAGATCCAGCCATGCGCTTCTCCCGGAGATTCGAAATCGCATTCTGAGGACCGTGGTGCCCGTCGAAATCCTGCGCGACAAGACCCAAACGGGAGGCCGATTGAATGCTTTCAACGCCTTAACGGCCCGGCCGGACGGCAACCTGGAGCTGACTATCACCCCGCAGAATGGCGCCGAAGTGCGGGCCGGCGCGACACTGGAGATCCTGGTGACCGTTACCGATCTGGCGGCAGTGTCCAATGCGGCGGTGAGCGCTCGAATTGAGGGCACGAACGAGGATCTGATTTTTCGCAGCAACGGTGGCGCAACCGAAGCAAACTACCGTGCGCTGCTGGTTGCTCCGAATGGCGCCGGCCCCTTCACTTTGCGCCTTCGTGTGGCCGTGCCGGGAAAGAACCCGTTGGAGGAAGTTCTGGCTTATTCGGTGAGCGCCCCTCCGGACAATGACTACTTTGCCAGTGCGATCCGCTTGCCAGCGTCTGGCGGCGTATTTCTTGCCTCCAACAAGCTGGCTACGCTCGAACCGGGCGAGCCAATGCACGCCCGCGCGCCAACGCCGGCTGGCTCGGTGTGGTGGGAATGGACTCCGCACAGGCGCACGCCCGTGATTGTGGACTTGGCAGGCAGTTCTTTCGACACGGTCCTGGCAGTTTATACGAACGCGACGCTTCAGAGTTTGCGGGAGGTTGCTTCGGTGGACGATTCCGACGTGAAGAAGCAGGGACATGTTATCTTTGAGGCGGCACCCGGAGTGACCTATTTCATCGCGGTGGCTGGCTATTCGGCGCGCGACCGGGGATCGGTTCGTTTGCGAGTCCAGCCTTTTGGCGCTCCCGACGATCGACCGCCTGAAGTTCGGATTCTCAGCCCATTGAGCGGATTGACGTTGTCGGATCCAGCGATCAATCGCGTCATCCTCACCGGGATCGCGTTTGATCCGGAGCCAAACGCTTCCGGTGTAGAGGAAGTGTTGGTGCGGGTAAACGGCAATCTGGCCAGCCGGGCATTTGGGACGACGAACTGGTCGAGCACCAACGTTCTCGACTTGGGTGAGAACTCCATCCAGATTGCCGCAGTTGATTTTGCTCATAACGTATCCTCCACTCCCTCGTTGACGCTTTTTTATCGTCCACTCTTGTCCCCGAATGATCTTCTGGCCAATGCCATCGAATTGCTGGGGCGCAAGGGTGCTGTGAAGGCAGACAATACCGGCGCGACGGCCGAATTCGGCGAACCCGTCCGCGGACGCCTTGGTGGAGGCAAGTCTGTCTGGTGGAGCTACCAACCCACTTCAGACGGGCTTCTGACTCTGAGCACTGAAGGATCGAGCTTCGACACGATCCTGGGGCTTTATGTCGGGAACCGCGCCACGAACCTGATCGGGGTTGCGGAAAACGACGACGCCAATGAAAGCGCCACCTTCAGCGAGGTTCGGCAGGCGGTCAAAGCGTTCGAGACGTACCGGATCGCAGTGGATGGACGAGGCGGCGCCTCGGGAACAATCAACCTGGCCTACACGTTCACGCCCGCCAAGGTGCATCGCCTTCAAGTCAGCGCAAGCGCGGGGGGCATAGCGACGCCGGAGTCGGGATGGCACGTTGATCGCGCGCCTGTTCTTGTCACTGCGGTCCCGTTGCCGAACCATCAATTCGACCGTTGGGATGGCAGCCTGAGCGCCATTGAGGATACGCTTCTGCTGGTGATGACGAACGATGTTGAATTGACGGCGCGCTTTCGACCTTATGATTTCAGCGACGGCTTCGAAAGTGGGGATCTGAAGAAGCTGAAGTGGCAAGGTTCGGGTGATTCGCCTTGGATTGTTCAGGATCAGCACGTTTCTTTTGGGCGATTCGCCGCGCGGTCGGGCGCGGTCGGAGACGGGCAATCTACCACGCTCACCGTTGTCGAGACCTGCCGATCGGGGATCGGCTCGTTCATGGTGCAAGTCAGTTCCGAGTCCGGGTGGGATTTCCTGGAGTTTCATTTGAACGGACTCCAAATCCAGCGCTGGTCCGGGGAAGTCTCTTGGACGACCTTCGAGTTCCCGGTGCGAGATGGAGTCAATACTTTCGAGTGGCGCTACTCCAAGGACGCGGGTGGGCGAAGCGGGGGGCTTGATGCCGCGTTTTTGGATAATTTGGAGCTTCCGCTCTATGTTCCAAGGGATGCGACAACTCCTGCGAATCTCCGAATCGACCCCGTGGCAGCGGATAGGTTCTTGATCCGCGGGGGTGGCCAAATCCAGCAGGCGTATCGAATTCAAAGCTCTGGCGATCTGAGAACCTGGACCACGCTCTCGACCCTCGTTGCGACCAATGGGACTTTTCGGCTTATTGAGACGGCTGCCTCCAATACGCCCGCGAGGTTTTATCGCGCGGTCACACCCTGAACATGAAGATATACGGCCTTACTGGTGGGATCGGCATGGGAAAATCCGCAGCCGCGACCCTGTTGATGGAGCGCGGCGTTGCGGTCATCGATACGGACTTGATTGCCCGCCAAGTGGTGGAACCCGGTCAGCCGGCCCTCGGTGAATTGGAATCGGTATTTGGCGGAGAGATCATTGGCCAGGATGGCAGACTCATTCGGGAGAAGCTCGCCGAAATCGTGTTTACCGATCCGGAATCACGCCGCAAACTTGAGGCAATTTTGCATCCCCGAATCCGCGCGGCCTGGCTGCATCAACTGGAATTGCGCCGCTCCGACGGGCTGCCCGCGGTGGTGGTGGTCATCCCGTTGTTGTTCGAGACGAACGCGGCCGCTCATTTTGACGCCACGATCTGCGTGGCTTGCTCCGCGAAAACCCAGGCCGAACGGCTGAAGAATCGGGGTTGGACTATCGAACAGATCAAGCAGCGCTGCCGAGCCCAATGGCCGACAGAGAACAAGATGAGAGCTGCCGATTACGTGGTCTGGACCGAGGGCGCCATCGAGGTCCATGCTACGCAGCTTCAGCGGATCATCGAACACCGGTTTCCTTGTTCGCTGGCTGGCGGACTGGGCGCAGATTGACCCCCGGTGCGCCTGGTGCATATTAGCCGCGAGCGGCGAGACCGCTTCCATTTGAACTGATATGCGCGATATGGCTTCCAATCTCCCGCCTTCACCGGAGGAATTTCAACGGCAATTCGCGGATTTCATGCGCCAGCAATTTCAGACGATGGGCGTCAAGCCCGCCCCTCAAGCGGAAGAGGCCGGCTCGGCCGAGGACCCGCCTTCAAAGCCGGCTGAGCAGGAATTGCAATTCGACAAGAAACCGCGCGACGTCAAGGCTTACCTGGATCGATTCGTGATTAAACAAGAGGAGGCCAAGAAGGTGTTGAGCGTGGCCTTGTGCGATCACTATCACCACGTGCGGCTCGCCATCCAGGGTCAAGAACAGCCGAACTACACCAAGCAGAATATCATTCTGATTGGTCCGACCGGGGTAGGCAAAACGTATTTGATCCGAAGCGCCGCCGAGTTGATCGGCGTCCCATTCGTAAAGGGGGATGCCACGAAATTCTCTGAAACCGGCTACGTCGGCGGGGATGTTGAAGACCTGGTTCGGGAGTTGGTGCGTCGCGCCGACGGAGACGTCGAGCGGGCGCAATATGGAATCATCTACGTCGATGAGATCGACAAAATCGCGGCCGCGAGCAATCTGACGGGCCGGGACGTCAGCGGACGCGGTGTGCAGACGAATCTGCTCAAATTGATGGAAGAAACGGAGGTTCCGGCGCGATCCCCACAAGACATTGCCGGTCAGGTGCAGGCTTTGCTCGAAATGCAGCAACGCGGCAAACGGTCACCGGCCGCCATCAACACAAAGCACATTCTGTTCATTGTCAGCGGCGCATTCGACGGGCTGGAGAAGATCGTGCGCCGACGTTTGCGGGAGGCGACGATCGGTTTCGCGGCGCGCAATCAGACGATCGAGGACCAATCATGCCTGGAGCATGTGACCACCCGTGATTTTATTGAGTTTGGATTCGAGCCGGAATTCATCGGGCGTTTGCCCGTCCGAGTCGTATGCCAAGCCCTGGCGGTGGACGATTTGTTCACGATCCTGAAACAATCCGAAGGCAGTCTCATCAAACAATACGAACAGACTTTCGCGGCTTACGGGATTGAAGTTCTGTTCCGCGACGACGGCTTGCGAGAAATCGCCCGGCTCGCGGGCGACGAGCAAACCGGAGCCCGCGGCTTGATGACGGTGTGTGAACGCGTCTTTCGGGGTTTCAAATACGAACTGCCTTCGACGAAGGTCAAGCGGTTCGTTGTGAACCGTGCGTTGATTGAGAATCCAAGCGCCGGACTGGAAAGCGTGCTCGCTCAGCAAGCGATGGAGGAAAACGCCGTCGGCCACCAGTTGGTGAATGATTTTGCAGCCCGGTTTACTGAGAACCACGGTTTGAGAATCCGCTTCACAGAAGGAGCCGCCGATCTGCTTGTGGCCACGGCGCTGGCGCAAGGCCTTTCAGTGCGAGATCACTGTTCCTCCAAGTTCAAGGACTTCCAGTTCGGTTTGAAACTTATCGCGCAGAACACCGGGCAGCGCGAATTCACAATTGACCGGGACGCGGTGGAAGCTCCAGACAAGGTTCTGAGCGATTGGGTCGTGAAGAGCTACCGCGGAGCAGAGGAGGCGGCTAAAGCATAGGGCCGTTGAGTCTTTGTCCGGGGAACCAGTTCCAACAAAAAAGGCGCAGCCCAGGCTGCGCCTTTCAGAAGAAGCCGATCCTTATGCGCGTTTCCTATAGGCCCTGAATCCAAGCCAAACGAGCCCCATTGAAATCGCGAACGCAAGGGTCGTAGGTTCCGGCACGGCGATGACACGCGCTGAGAAATTGGCCGGGACAGCACCACCGTCGATCAGAAACGTCGTCCAATTGCCTGCCGTGTCCCTCACCCAGAAATCATCAAAGCTTGCGCCAACGATCGGGGGGTCAAACACTAACAGACCAGCCTGCTCGCCGAGATCAATACCCGCAAACCGCACCGCCCAGGTAAATGTGTTGCCGACCGTCACGGAAAGGCCTTGCGCGAGGACTGTTTGGAAACCCTTGTCCAGCGGGAAAGCACCGCTGCTATAGAGCCGAGTTCCTGGTGCCGTTCCACCCGCGCCGTTATTCTGATAGAAGAACAGCTCGGCTTGCTCATTGCCGTTGGCATTTGCGCCAAGAAAGTACTCAAACTGGAAGTCAGTAATGCGCCGCTCGTTTCCAGCCAGGAACACTTGGTCGCCGAACTCAATGGCATTGCCTGGAAAAAACGTTCGATCCAGGTAGTTCGTGGACGCCGTATTGTCAAAAACTGTTGCCCCAAAACCGTTCGCACAAAACAGTAAGGAGGCCGCCAAGACAACCGACTTCGATAGGTGAGCTTTAGTATTAGTCATAGTTCCCTGAGAGTTTTTCAAAATTCTACGCGTTTTCTATACTCCAGAACTCGCGGCATTAATTGCTTATCTGGTCAGGCTTTTATTCGTTTCAGGCGGTCAAGTCAAGTGATTTCTTGCGATTTTCGGCGCTGATTCAAATGCCAAATTGGCTGCGGAAGTGCTTTGGCTATTTCTGCTTAGAATGATTCTCATGGAGGCATTCCTGGCGCGATGCGTCACGAAGTCGCGTCACTTTTGGCGGGCTAGATTTAGGCGCTAGAGCCGCCAATAGGATGTCGCCACGCGACCAAATCCTCTTGCAACTTTTCTTTGCCGCCCACCAATTGGTGCGGTTCGCAATGATAATTCGCAAAGGCCATGAAAGCAAAATACACACGGCTGACCGACGCGCTTTACGCCTATCTGGCTGAATGCCGAAGCGCCGCTGGTGATCCCGTTCTGGAGTCTTTGCGGACGCAGACTGAAGCCCTGGGGGATGTCAGCCGGATGCAAATCAGCCGTGAACAAGGCAGTTTTCTTACTATCCTCACGACGGCGGTTGGGGCTCGACTTGCCATAGAGATCGGCACTTTTACTGGTTACAGCGCCCTCTGCATTGCGCGTGGATTGGCAGATGGGGGACAGATAATTGCGATCGACCGGAGCCCGGAGTGGACCGCGATTGCGAGGAGGTTTTGGATTCAGGCTGGCGTGGAAGCCAAAATAGATCTCCGTTTGGGAGAGGCGATCTCGGTGCTCGAAGGGATCGACCCCAATCTGGTGTTCGACCTTGCGTTTATCGACGGTGACAAAACTGAGTATGACGCCTATTACGAACTGATTCTGCCGCGCCTGAAACGAAACGGTTTGGTCTTGTTCGACAATATGCTCTGGGGCGGGAGACTCGGCGCGCAATCCGCGGAGGACCCGGAGGGTCGCGCCATAGACGCGTTGAATCGCAAACTGTCCAGTGACCGGCGCGTCGAAACGGTGTTGCTACCCATCGCGGACGGCATCCAGTTTTGCCGGAAGCTGTGAAGGTCCGTGAGGCGGATACTTGCCTCGGCACAGGTCACGAACCTCAAGACAGCTCAGACCAGGTCCCACAGGCCCCCGCGGGCTGGCTTCAACCTTCCTTGATGGAAGATGGCGGATAGCCTATGCTGCGTGGAGTCGCACCGCAATGAACACCGCCAGCCACGTGCCTTTCCTGTTGCGTCCAGCGGCTTTGGCAAGCGTTGCCTGGCTCGCTTCGGTGACAGGGTCGATCGGACTCCAAGGGGCCACGATCTCTGAGGACGTTGAATTCTTCGAGAAGAAGATCCGGCCCGTCCTGGTTGAGCAATGCGTCAAGTGTCACAGTGCGGCCAGCGAAAAGCTCAAAGGGAATCTCCGCCTGGATTCGCGCGCGGGCATGCTTCGCGGAGGCGATACCGGTCCGGCTGTTGTTCCTGGCGATCCTGAAAAAAGCCTGCTGATCCAAGCGATACGTTATTCCAAACCGGACCTTCAGATGCCGCCCAAGAGCCGGTTGCCGAATCAGCAAGTCGCGGACTTTGTCGAATGGATTCAGCAGGGCGCCGTCTGGCCAGCGGAGGCCGCCGCCCGGCAAACGGTGCAAACCGGAGCGGTCGATCTGAACCAACGGCGTCGCTCACATTGGGCCTGGCGTCCGATCGAATCGACGCGACCGCCGCCCGTGATCGACACCGGCTGGGTTCGCAGTCCCGTTGATCAATTCCTTCTGGCGACTCTGGAGAAATCCGGAGCCCGATTTGCGGCTGTGGCAGATAAGAGGACCCTGATCCGTCGGCTCTATTTTGATTTGGTTGGTCTTCCCCCTCTGCGTCAGGAGGTGGAGTCCTTTCTTCAAGACCGTTCACCCGGCGCCTATGACCAACTCGTGGGCCGGCTCCTTGCTTCGCCCCACTTTGGCGAGCGCTGGGCACGGCATTGGCTGGATTTGGTCCGTTACGCCGAGACCCTGGGTCACGAGTTTGACTACCCGATTCACAACGCCTGGCGCTATCGCGATTATGTCATCCGCGCGTTCAATGCTGATGTGCCTTACGACGAATTCGTGATGGAGCATATTGCCGGCGATTTGGTCCCAGTCCCTCGGCGGCATCCCACCGATGGCTTCAACGAATCCATCATCGGCACGGCATTCTTCTGGTTCGCCCAACAGACGCACTCACCGGTCGATGTCCGGCAGCACCAGGCGGAGGTGATCGAAAACCAGATCGACGTGCTCGCGAAAACTTTCCTCGGCGTGACCGTGGCCTGCGCGCGTTGCCACGACCACAAATTCGACGCCATCTCAACGCGTGACTTTTACGCTCTGTACGGCGTTTTCGCGAGCTCGCGATATGCCCAGCGCTCAATCGAACCGGTCGAGGCAACAGCAGAGGTTGTCGATAGATTGAAGTGGCTCAAGGTCGAGATCAGAAGCGCGCTTTCAGGCATGTGGGCCCGGCAGACCAAGAATGTCGCTCAATATCTTTTGGCTGAACGAGCGCTGCAGGCACCTTCCGGAGAATCGTGCGAGCAGGTTGCCCGTGAATTGCGGCTCGATGCAGGCCGCCTTTCGCGTTGGCGCACGGCGCTCCAGCAAACAACAAATTCGGCGCAAGCCCATCCCCTGCAAATCTGGAAGCGCTTCAGCGCTTGCGCAGTCGCTGAAAATCCAGAGGCATTTGCGGAGCAATGGAGCGCGCTGCGATCCGAATCGAAGCCGCCGGCTGAGACCAGCTCCGCAAGTCCGAGCGCGCTTAGCGTGTTTGCTGATTTCCGCTCCCAGGACTACAGCGGCTGGTGTCTCGATGGAGAAGGGTTCGGGCATGCGCCTAGTCCTGCTGGAGAGTGGATCACCGGCACCACCAACCAGCCCGTGGTGAAGATCCTGGCCGAACCCTCCGCGCACAGCGGCGTGGTTTCGTTGCGCCTGCAAGGCACACTCCGGTCTTCAACCTTCACGATTACGAACCGGTTCCTCCACCTGCTCGCAAGCGGTCGCGACGCCCGGATAAACCTGTTCGTCGATAATTTCGGGCTGATTCAAAGCCCGATCTACGGCGCGCTGCGCCAGGTCTTGAATCATGACAATTTCCGCTGGCTGACGATTGATGTGAGCATGTGGATAGGCCACCGCGCCTACCTCGAATTCAGCGACATCTCGACTCCCGACTTGGCCGGCGGCGGGAAAACGGAAGGTTACAGCCCAAAAGGCTTCGTGGCAGTCAGCCGGATTCTTTTTTCGGACGACAAATCTCCGCCGACGGAGCCAACTTCGAACACCGCATTGCCGTTGCTGGGCGAGGCCCCGGTTGATTCCATTGAGGCCCTCGCCGAACGCTACCAACAGGCGGTTAGCGACGCGGTGGATGCCTGGACGTCGGCGACTCTCGCCAAATCGGAAAAGGGACGCGCGCAAATCGCTTTGCTGAATTGGCTCATTCAACATCGCCTGCTCGACGCGTCGCCCCCAGGCGTGACGGCAGAACAAGTCGCGCGACTCGGAAAACTCTGGAACGACTTTCATCAGTTGGAGTCCGCTCTTCCCGTTCCGGCGCGCACGCCCGGCATGGCCGATGGGACTGGTCTTGACGAACACGTCTTCATCCGCGGCAATCCGAAGAACCTGGGCGAGGCAGTCCCGCGCCGTTTCCTGGAAGCGATTGGCGGGGCCGATCAACCAATTTTCAGAGAAGGCAGCGGGCGGCTCGAACTCGCGCGTCGAATCACCGATCCCGCAAACCCTTTCCTGGCGCGAGTCATGGTCAACCGTGTTTGGCATCACCTCTTCGGTCGCGGCCTCGTCGCTACGCCGGACGATTTTGGTGTCCTGGGCCAACCTCCGACCCATCCGGAACTTCTCGACTGGCTCGCGGCCTATTTTCGCGACGAAGCCCGTTGGTCGATGAAGAAGCTGATCCATCTGCTGGTGACTTCGAGCGCGTATCGGATGTCCAGCAAGCCGTCAGACGCCGCGCTCGAAGCGAAGGACCCGGACAACGCCTTGCTCCATCGTATGCGCGTCCGCCGTCTCGAAGGCGAGGTCATCCGCGACGCCGTGCTCGCCGTCTCTGGACGATTGGATCCGACGATGTTCGGTCCCTCCGTGCCCGTGCATTTGAATGAGTTCATGGATGGCCGAGGCCGCCCGGCGAAAAGCGGACCGCCCGATGGCGCCGGACGGCGCAGCATTTATCTCGAAGTTCGGCGTAATTTTCTTTCGCCGATGATGCGCACCTTCGATGCGCCGGTTCCCTTCACGACCGTGGGCAGACGCACGGTGTCGAACGTCCCGGCCCAATCCTTGATCCTGATGAACGATCCTTTCGTTGCGGAGCAGGCGCGCACCTGGGCCAGGCGGTTGCTTCGCCATCCGGAACAGAAATCGGAGGCACGCATCGCGGACATGTTCTACGCCGCTTTTGGCCGTCCGCCGTCGCCGGCGGAACTTTCCGACGCGCTGGATTTTCTCAAGCGTCAGACCGAATCCTATGCTTTGAGCGGCCCGTCGCTGGAGGACAGAGAACAGCCCTGGGCCGATTTGTGCCACGTGATTTTTAACGCGAAGGAATTTATCTTCATCGAGTGAAGCCTCTGCGCCATTGCGGCAGATTTCTGAATCGCCCGTTGACCCGGCGCGAAATGCTTGGCCAATGCGCTGACGGCTTCGGAATGGTGGCTCTACTTGGTTTGTTGAGCAGCAAGGCGTTTGGCACAACGTCGGCTCCAGGGCTTCCCGGAAAATCCAACCCGCTCTTGCCCCGCCCGCCTCAGTTTCCTGCCAGAGCTCGCAACGTCATTTTTCTCTACATGGACGGCGGCCCTTCGCAAGTGGACACGTTCGATCCCAAACCTCGGCTCACGTCCGAGCATGGGCAGCCGTTCAAAATGAAGGTCGAACCCACGCAGTTCAACAACAACGGCAGCACCTTCGCGAGTCCGTGGACGTTCCGGCAACACGGCGCCGGCGGGATTCCTGTCAGCAGTCTTTTCCCACACGTCGCCGAATGCGCCGATGACCTCTGCGTGATCCGGTCGATGGTCTCGAATTTCTCGGAGCACACGAATGCGAATTACTTTCTTCACACGGGACTCGGCCTTTCCGGAAGGCCGAGCATGGGCGCCTGGGTGGGCTATGGCCTCGGAACGGAAAACCAGAATCTTCCGGGATTCGTCGTCCTGAATGGAGGTCTGATTCCGCCGGGCGGCCTGGAGAATTTCGGCAGCGGCTTTTTGCCGGCGACCTTTCAAGCTTCGATTTTTCGCGCCGGGCCAAATCCGCTGGCGAACATCAAACCCGCCGAAGCCGGACCGGAATTGCAGCAAAACAAACTGGCTCTCATGCGGTCGCTGGATCGCCGGCTCCTGGATCGTGCCGGCCCCGTGGATCAGCTCGAATCGGCCATCGCCAATTACGAACTGGCTTTCCGGATGCAAGCTGCGGTGCCCGAACTGATGGAGATCAAAGGCGAATCCGAAGCCACCCAAAAGCTCTACGCGCTGGACGCGGCCTACGAACCGACCCGCATCTTTGGCGCCGAATGCTTGATCGCGCGGCGCCTGATCGAACGTGGTGTGCGCTTCGTCGAACTCACCTGCCCTGTCGTCGGCGGAGACCGCTGGGACCAGCATGGGCAATTGAAGGTCGGACACGAAAACAACGCTCGCGCCGTCGATCAACCGATCGCCGCTTTGCTGAAGGATCTGAAGGCTCGCGGGCTGTTGGACGAGACCCTCGTGATCTGGGCCGGCGAATTCGGCCGAACTCCGTTTGCCCAAGGCTCGGACGGCCGCGATCACAATCCTTTCGGTTTCTCCATCTGGCTGGCCGGCGGCGGAGTCAAAGGCGGCATGATCTATGGCGCCACCGACGAATACGGCTACAAGGTGATCGAGAACAAAGTCCACATCCACGATCTTCACGCCACCATGCTGCACCTGCTGGGGGTCGACCACACGCAACTTACCTTCCGATTCTCCGGTCGCGACATGCGGTTGACGGACGTTCACGGCGAGGTCGTGCATGAGGTTATCGCCTCTGCGATTTCTCCACTTCCTCTTTCCTCGGCATTTCCATGAAGATCACCGCCATCCAGACGCTCGTTTGTCACGCGCGCATGCGCAATTGGGTTTTTGTCAAAGTGCTCACGGACCAGGACGGCCTGTGGGGCTGGGGCGAAGCCACGCTGGAATGGCACACCCGCTCGGTCATCGGCGCCGTCGAGGACATCTCTCATTTGCTGATTGGCCAGGACCCGACGCGCATCGAGCATCTTTGGCAAATCATGTATCGCCAGCATTTCTGGCACGGCAACGGCGCGATCCGCGGCACAGCCATCAGCGGCATCGATCTCGCGCTTTGGGATATCGCCGGCAAAATTCACGGCGTGCCGTGCCACAAACTTTGGGGTGGTCCCGTGCGCGATTACATCCGCCTCTACTGCCATTTGGGCGGCGGAAAGATGGAAGACTTTTATTGCACCAGCCCGGCGGACGCGTCGCGCTTCGCGGACCTGGCGAAGAAGGCGGTGGAGGAAGGTTTCACCGCTTTCAAATCCATGGCTGTGCCGGAGACAATGCCGCTGGAGGGTTTGCAGCCGATCCGTTATGCGGAGGCCTGCGTGCGCGCGATGCGCGAAGCCGTGGGCGACGGTATTGACATCATGGTTGATTGTCACGCCCGGCCCAGTCCGCGCATGGGGATGCTGTTCGCCCAGGCGCTTGAACCTTACAACCTTTACTGGTTCGAGGAGCCGTGCTGGCCGGAAGTGATGGACGACATCGCGCTCATCCAGCGCTCCGTCAAAACACCGATTGCCACGGGCGAACGGCTCATCGGAATTCACGCCTTCCGAGAGTTGCTCGAAAAGCGCGCCGCGAGCGTAATCCAGCCGGACATCACCCATTGCGGCGGCTTAAGCGAAGCGCGGCGCATCGCGGCGATGGCCGAGGCGTATCGGGTGGCGATGGCCCCGCACAATCCGCAGGGGCCGGTCAGCACTGCGGCCTCGCTGGAATTCGGCTTCGCCACGCCGTCCTACATCATCTGCGAGACGGTGCACAGTGACGTGCCCTGGCGGCAGGACATCGTTCGCGAAGGTTTCACCGTGGAAAAGACGGGACGCATCGTTCGTCCGAACATCAAACCCGGGCTGGGCATTGAGATCGACGAGAAAGTAGTGGCGAAGCATCCGTTCCAGCAAGAGATTGTGCAGCGGACGTTCTACAAAGATGGCGCTGCGGGGGATTGGTAATTCGCGAGAGCGTGGGAGCGTTACAGCGTATAGAGCGGTTAAACGAGTTAAATGGGTTAAATAGGTGAAATGAACTGGAACTGGGCTACTGATTTGACCATTCAACCATTCAACTTATTTAAGAGCGTGTCCGAAAATTCCGCGGGGTCCTGTTTTCGCGCCAAAGGCCGGATGGCGAGGCGCGACGAAGGAGAATATCCTCCCTGGATCTTCGACTGAGGAGCAACGAAGCCAGGCGGCCTTTGGCGCGAAAACCCTCCGGGCGGCGGGTCTTTTGTCCGTGGCCTGCGTTGGCTCGGTCCTTACAGCCCGCGTTGGGGATGCTCGGACCTCGCCGCCTTGGCCACAGCCAAAATCCCTCGCCGCAGGACCCCGCGCAATTTTCGGACACGCTCTAAGGCATACAAACGCGGCTCACGGATTATCACCGGCCTCTGATTCCTCCGGTTCATTCGCTTCTGTCGTGGACTGGTGGAGCGCCACCAGAGCGTTGAGCGCGGCTTGAGATTCCGCCTCCTTCTTGCTCTTGCCGCTTCCCCGGCCGAGTTCTTCCTTTCGATAAAACACGGCGCACTCGAAGACGCGATCGTGGTCCGGGCCAGACACGGACAACATGATATAACGTGGCGGCTCAGGCGAGCGGGCTTGCAGGACCTCCTGGAGTTCGCCTTTCGGGTTTTCCAGATTGGGCAACACTTCCAGATCGCCGAACACATCGCGAAACTGGCGGAGAATAAATTCCTGAGCCGATTCAAATCCGCCGTCCATGAAGATCGCGCCCAGCAACGCTTCAAACGCGTCGGCAAGCGTGGACGGACGATCTCGTCCTCCGTTGAGTTCCTCGCCGCGGCTGAGGATCAGGTGCTGTCCCAGTTCGAGGCGGCGGCCATGTTCGGCCAGCGAACGGCGGTTGACCAATTGCGCGCGGGCTTTGGTCAACGGCCCTTCGCCGAAGTCCGGGAATCTTTCATACAACACGCGCGTCAGAACCAACTGCAGAACCGCATCCCCCAGAAATTCGAGCCGCTGGTTGTGGTGGACGTTGTTGCCGTGCTCGTGCGCGACCGACGGATGCGTCACCGCCAGACGCAGCAGTTCGACATCTCGAAAGGCGTAGCCTAAACGACTCTGAAGTGGGCCAAGGTCCGACACAGTCCAAAGTTCAAACGGTAGAGGATTGCGCCACCGCGATAGATTCTTCAGTCGATTGCGATCCGTCCGTCTTGTTCTCGGTTCCTCCGGGGCCGGAACCGCTCTCCTTTTGCGCCTCGGTTCCCGACGCCGCGGGGGCACGCGGGTTCACGCCATGCTCGAGCAACCGGGCGACTTCACGCTGCACCTCCTCGAGTTTATCCAACTTCAGGTTCGGATCGGGAATTTGGAACAGGTCGCCGGTGCCCGCGTGCTCGTAAACAAAAATCCTTTGCTGATGCTCCAAAAGCTGGGCTTTGACCTTCAGCAGACGCTTCCGTTCGAGCATGACGGCGAGGATAAACCGGGCCGCCGCATGGCTCGGATCATTCTGCTCGATGAGTTTGCGCAACAGTGACTCGGCCGTTTCCTTCTGGATCGGATCCGGCGGCGCCGCGGGAGGCACGGTATAGATGCTCTGCCAGTAGGAAATGAAACCTTTGCGGTCCGTCGCGCCCTGGCTGTATTGGGTGCTCCAGCAGTTCTCGCAGACATCCAGCCGCTCGTAAGCGCTTTTGTGATCGAACAGCAAGGTGTGAAAAGGTTCCTTGTCGGCGAACGGCTTGTGGCACGCCTGACAGGCATGCGCGCGGCTCTGAATGTTCCACTCGATCATTGGACAGGCGCTGATGCGTTAACCATTTGGTTCAATTGGATTATTGTCAACTCGGCCGGTCCCTGCAATCTCATTCCACGGAGGGGCGTCCGAGAATCTCGCTGAATAGGCCACGGTGCGCGGCAGACGTCTGTCAGGGTCTCCTGCTCCTAATCTTACTCATAATCTTCATCTCTCCCCAGCGGACACACGGATTAGGATTAAGAGTAGGAGAGAATGACGCTTGTCTGATTCTTGCCCGAGCCGGGGTCGCACCAGTTGCGAATTCTTTCCCCTGCGGTGCTGGAACTGACGCGGATTAATTTCTCAATTATTTTGCGCCACACCGCGCCGCGCCTGAAGGATTTTGAATCCAGCCTGTTCGCTTTCGTCAACCGGGGGCGCATCGATGTTTCCGGCGGCCACCACGACGCGGGCGATTACAGCAAATACACGATCAATTCCGCGGCCTTGATTCACACGCTGGTCTTCGCCGCGGACGCGTTCACCGGAGTCGCGGAGCTGGACAATTTGGGGATTCCCGAAAGCGGGGATGGAATCAGCGACCTGATTCAGGAAGCGAAATGGGAGGCCGATTTCCTCGCCAAAATGCAGGACGCGGACGGCGGGTTGTATTTCCTGGTTTATCCCCGCAACCGCGCGTATGAGACCGACGTGCTGCCGGACCGGGGCGATCCGCAAATTGTCTGGCCGAAAACGACCTCAGTGACGGCGGCCGCGGCGGCGGCGCTGGCTCAATGCGCTTCGTCGCCGGTTTCAACGAAGTTACCCTGAAGCGGCGCGAGCGTATCTGGAGAAGGCCAAAAAGGCTTGGGAATTCCTGGCGAGCGCCATCGCTAAGCACGGCAAGCACGGCTCCTATCAGATCGCCAAGGAACGAAAGGCTCGGCGGCTCGTTATGCCGCGTAATCTGGATGGTCACCGTCGCCGGCGCTGATAAAGAAATCCTCGCGGTGGTTGCCCCGGCCGGAATCGTGACCGACTCCGGCACATCTCCTTCGAGCGTGCGGTAGTCATCCCACTTGGCTGCACTGCCCGACAGAGATCGCCGATGCCGAGACCGCGCCGGAGTTCTTGACGGTTTCGGCCACCTCCGACAATCCGGCGTTGCTGCGGGACTCCAGTTTCGTCTTCGGCGGCGACGGGGCGGATCGAACGCTCGTGATCACGCCGGCGACAGATCAGGTCGGTGGGGCGCGCATCACGCTTTCGGTCATGGATTCCGAAGGCCGGGCGGCAACCGCTTCTTTTCAGGTGCGGGTCGAAGACGCGCCGGCGCAGAAGGGCGATTTCAATGGCGACGGATTGCCGGATCTCATCTTCCAGGATGCGGACGGATTTCTGGCGGCCTGGTTGGTGAACCTGCAAACCATGAAAGCGGTCGAATTTCTCGTTCCGAGCAACGTCGGGGACCGGGACTTCCTCATCGTGGGCAGCGGCGACTTCAACGCAGATGGCTATGTGGACCTGGCGCTGCAATTCTCAGACGGCGCGCTCGCTGTGTGGTATCTGCAAGGCAAAAAACTCATCGGCGTAGGTATTCCTCATCCCGCGGAGACCGGCGACGCAGAATGGCGATTGGTTGCGACGGCAGATTGGGATTCGGACGGGAACACGGATTTTCTCTTTCAGCATCGAACCGAGGGAACACTGGCCGTTTGGTATCTCCACGGCATCAGGCTGACTCGAACCGAATTCCTGACCCCGCACCGCCCCGGCGGAACCTGGCGGGTTGTGTCGCCGTAAAGCGCAGGAATGCCGATGTCCGCCCGGCAATCGACCTCCAGCTGGTTCGCGTTCTGCTGGCCAGGAATTGCGATTTGGCCCGGTTTCATTCGCGCTCCGATCGCGTCGAATGGTCCGCGGTTGAAATCAGGCCGAGTTGTTCCGCAACCCAGGCGTCATCGAAGACGCGCGCGTAGATGCGATTGCGCACGGCGGCAAAGAATTCATCGGTGTTGAACGGCAGGTTCCGCACGGCATCGACTTCATCCACGAAGATGACGAGCGACCGGGCGTGGCGTTTTAGTTCGACCTCGCGGAGGGCCGTGAACAAGCGCTGCACGGGGCCGAGTCGCTCATGCCGCAGCCAAAAATCCTCGAACTCATCTTCCAATCGCAACGCGCGTCCGATGCGGCTGAGCAACCCGTCGTACCATTGCTCCGGGGTCACGTTCTGGCCGATGGCGGTCAAATCGAGGGCGACGACACTGACGCCGCGCTCGCGCAGTTTGTGCGCGGTGCGGACCATGAGCGAGGATTTGCCCATTTGCCGCGAAGTAAGGACGTAGCACAATTCGCCGCGGAGCAGGCCCTCGAACAGTTCTCGATCCGCCTGCCGCTCCACGTAGGAAGGCGAATCCGGACGCAGCGTGCCTTTGTCGTGGAAATAGCCGGCGCCGGCGCGGTGCAATTCCTGCAGCCGTTTCTTGGCCAGGGAAGACTCGATGCGCGCCAGCAGGAGCGTCGTGTTGCAGGGTTTGGGCAGGAAATCGTCGGCCCCCATTTTGATGCAATGCACGGCCGTGGCGGCTTCGTCGGAAGCCGAGAGCATGATGACCGGGATGGGGGCGAGCGCGGCGTCGGCTTTCAACTGAGCAATGACTTGGAAGCCGTCCAGTCCCGGCATGACCATGTCCAAGAGGATGAGATCGACGGACCGGCCGCGCAGCGCCGTCAACGCTTGGTCGCCATTCTCGGCCAAAAAGACTTTGCAGCCTTGCCGCCGCAACCGCCGCTCCAGCATTTCCCGGTTCAACGGATCGTCATCCACAACCAAAATGGCGGCGTCGGCCCAAACCGGGGAAAGGGTGGTATCGGGCAGCGCCGCGGCCTGGGCGGGCGGCGCGGGCCAGATGGATTCGAGAAGGCCCGGGTCGGCCGACGGCGCGCCTTGACCGCGGATCAGATACATCTCCAAGAGGTCCAGCAGGAGGAACGCGGCGGCGCGGATTTTGCCGAGGTCAGCGTGCACCATGGCGCGGCCGAGCTCGAGCGCTTGCTCTTGGAGAATTTCGCTGTAGCCGATGATGTGGTTCAACGGCGTGCGCAACTCGTGCTGCACTTGACGAAGATCGGGATTGGCCGGCTTTACTTGCTCGGGGTCGAAGTAGTAATTGACCAGCGACAAAACCTGCTTTCCGCCGGTGAGAATTCTCTGGAGATCCTCCGCGAGGTTGGGCCAGGCCGGATCCTCGGGCTCGTCTTGCAGCATTTCGCAATAACCCAAGACATGGTTGATGGGCGTGCGCAGGTCGTGCCGCACTTTGGCCAAATGCAAACTCCGCGCGCGGGCCGACTCGGGCTTGGAACGGCGAACCTCGGCTGCCGGAGTTCCAGGTGAAGCGGTCGAACTCATGCGCGCGGGCGCCGGTCCAGTTGCGCCTGAATCTTCCCCAAGAGCCGGTCCAGTTCGATGGGCTTGGTGTCGAAATCGTCGCACCCGGCTTCGCGCGCTTTCTGTTCGTCACTCGACATGGCATGCGCGGTCAGGGCAATGATGGGAATGGCTTGAGTGGCGGCGTCCTTCTTCAACTGGCGCGTGGCTTCCCAGCCATCCACGACGGGCAGGCTCATGTCCATGAGGATCACGTCGGGCTGCTGTTGACGGGCGGCGTCCAGGCCTTGCTGGCCGTCGAGCGCGAGGACGACCTGATGGCCGCGGCGTTCCAACCGCCGTGAAAGCATGTCGCGGTTCATTTCGTTATCTTCGACGAGGAGGATGCGGGCCATAGGAGGTTACCTTTCTTTGCGTCGGTGCGGGGCGTGGGCCATGACCAAGCGCCGGATTTCATGGAGGAGTTGATCGAGACGGTAAGCGCCCTTTTCGAGGACTTGCGTGACGTAGCCGTTGAGCCGGCGGCGATCATCTTCCGTGAGGTCTTTGGCCGTGATGACGATGATCGGCACAGCCTGGCCCTCCGGCTGTCGGCGAAATTCCCGGACGAACTCGAAGCCGTCCATCTCCGGCATCATCACGTCGAGCGTGATGACGTCGGGTTGCAGCTTCCGCGCGAGGTCCAGTCCCGCCGGGCCGTTGTTGGCCGTCGCCACGCGCCACCCCTCTTTGGCGAGGACGCGGCTCATCAAGTCGAGCACCGCGGGATCGTCGTCCACGACCAACACCGTCGTGCTCGCGGATGGCAACAGGTTGGACGGATCGGCCGGCGCGGCCTTGCTCGTTTCGTTGTCCGGGAGACGGGGCGCCTCGGCCGGGAGAGTCACGGTGAAGGTCGAGCCCTGTCGCCATATTCGTGCGAGGCCATCCAGAGTCGGGCAAATAACGATGTTCATCTTGGGTCGGAAACCGTGCGGCACTTTAGGGCCGAGCGCAAGTTTCACCAATCCAGTCCGAGCAGCCAAGCGGATTTACTGTGCCTTCCCGGTCGAACACGTTTGCACTCATGCTCACTGAATGCGTTGAAGCTGATGGTGGCAACAATTGGGATTTCTGTGCGCCCCCCCCGACCGTGCCATCCATCTGGATGGATGGCCAGCGTAGGGCGAATCACACCAACACTTCGCCGCAGATCATCCGCTGGCCTAGAGAATGATTGCCACTGCACCAAATCGTTCTCGTCGAGCCGGAGCTTGACGGGCGGTGGTCTTGTTCTGGCTCATGGCTTCCCTGCACTGGACAATCCGAGCGCCTGTGGCCGTTGGAGCGGATAAATCACGATCGCCTGCGCGGCGTGATCGGCGGCGGCGTTGGCGCGGCGATGGATCGCGATGGCGCGGTCGCGCGCGTTGTCGTCGGGGCGGTACCGCTCGTGAAGCTTCCGATGCTCGGCGGCCTTGGCGTCGTCGCCAAGCTGGGTGTGGATCAGCATCAGATTGTAGTGAGCCGTGAGATTCTCGCTGTCGAGCGCGAGTGTTCTTTCAAATTGAGCTTGGGCCTGGAGCAGGAACTCGCGCCGGCGTTCCTTGTTTTCTTCGCCTTGCTCCAGTTTGGCGCGCTCGACCAGCGTCTGGCCGAGTTCGTTGATGACTTCGTAATCCTTGCTGAAATCGAATCCGCGCTTCTCCAACTCCGGATAGCGGTCTTCCAGGATGCTGCGGAATTCCGTGATCGCTTTGTCCAGAAATCCGTTCTGTTTGTTCACCAGTCCGTTGAACCACGCCACCGTCCAGCGCGGGGCGGGCGGGTTGAATTTGACTGCGCGCTGCAGGGCGGTCACGGCGTCGTCCAGGCGGCCTTCTTTGAAGAAAACACGGGCCTGGTTGAGCGGGCCGTCCGCGTGGCCCAGTTTTTCCACTTCGGAAAAGGCCTGGGCCGCCTGGATCAATTCGCCTTTTTCGCTGCCTTTGTCGCCTTTGAGCAAGAGGCCGATGCCGTAGTCATTCCAGCGCTGCCATTCGGGAATGGTTGAGAGTTGGGAGTTGAGAGTTGAGGGCAGCGCCTGGCCACCTTCGACCTGGAACGTCACTTTGTCCGAGGCGATCGTTGTTATTGGGAGGTCGTTGATCACCTGGAGTGGCGCCCCGTTGGTGTAGCCCTGCCCCAGGACGTAGTTCATGTAAATCGTGTCGAACTTCCGATATTGGAATTTCACCTCGACCGTGAGCGGCTCCGTCGCATCCTCCGGAACCGTGAGCGCATAGTGCACGACCTGCGCGGCGCCTGGCGGAATCTGGTTATTGTAGAGCGGCGTGAAAATGTCCTGCGGATTCCGGCGGTCGATCCGATTCCCGTCCTTGTCGAGCATGTACACGTTGACGAAGTGCGACCAGGGATCGACTTCGTTGAACGGGCCGAGACCCCCGTTGCGGCCGATCACCCGTCCACCGCTGCTGACTTTCACGTCGGTCCAAAGTTCGTTTGAATCGGCGGTGCCTTGCGTCAGGGGGTGCCCCACGGTCAGAGTCCGCAAAACCACTTCCAACAGGTAAGTTTGGCCGCGTTTCAATGCCGGCACGTTGGGCCGCAGCGGCGCAATGAGGGGGCTGTCAATCGTGCCGCCTTCCTTGACCCCGAAAATATCGACCCGCGCGCAGTCCTTCAGAAAATCCTGATGCGCCTTCACGATGTCCGGCTGGTTGCGGAGGTGAGCCACGCCCGTGTTCGCCGCCGGAAACAGATGATCGTGGATGAACCGCGTGGAGCGGTTCGTCGGATTGAAGAAGTTCGCGCCGAAATCTTCCGACGCCTTCAGCGGCATGTGGCAGCTCGCGCAATTCTCCTTGGCCTTCGGCGGATAGTAAAAGCTTTTGGCGTTGTGACCGGACACGCCGCTTAACAGAAAGGTGTCGTAGTGATTCTGGCCGCGAAGGAATTCCTTGTAGTGATTCAGTTCGTAGGGAAGGCTGACCTTGTGGCAGGTCGAGCAGAACTCCGCGTTCTTGTGCAGCGGCTTCAGGAAGGTTTTCTTGTGAAACTCCGGTTTGGCTTTGACGAGTTGCTGGTTGATGAACTGAAGGAATCCGTTCGTGCTGAAAGCGAACGGGTAGTGAATCGGCTCCTCGATCGTGTAGTCCGCGTTGCCTTGCGTGCTGTTGACATTGACGATCGCGTGGCAGGCCGTGCACGTGATGCCCGCCTGCGAGGTCGGATGCTTCTCCAGGTCGAAATCGGGATCGTCAAACGCGCCGCTGAAGAACGGCACCACGTCGTGGCAACCCGCGCACCACCGCGACGCCTTCACCGAGCCATCCCGTTTCAGTGACACCTGGCGCGTCTCGCGGACGCTGAACAGGTACGGCTTGTTGTTGAAGGAACTGAAGTGATGCGCGCTGTGAAACCAGCCGGCGTAAGCGTCCTGATGGCATTTTAGACAGTAATCGTCCATCATCAGCGTCCGGGCGGGGATGAAATTTCCGGATGCAGTCCGCGCCAGCGAGGGCAGAAAATATTTTTCCCCTTCCTTTGGCCCTTGCACGTTCCACTTCCGCGGATCCTGCGCATGCAACAGGACCATCGCGGCCACGACCACGCCCACGACGCCGGCCCAGGCCAAGCCGACGCGCCATTTGATTCGGGGTCCCGCCAGCCGATGAAGGATGTAAAGCCAGACCGCAAGCACCGGCGTGATGACGTGCGCCCAGTAAGCCATCGACCGGACATTCGGGTTCTTGATTTCAAAGAAATCCAGCCGGGTCAACGCCACTCCGGAAAAGAGGAGCACGAGACACACTCCGAACAAACCAAGCCCCACCCGCACGGCTCGCCGATTCGGGCGATGATAGGAGTTCTTGATGTGAACCGCGGCAAAAACTAGAAAAGGCACAATCAAAACCAGGCCCAACACGAGGTGGGCGAGGAACATGTACTGATAGAAATAATTCTGGTAAGTCAGCTTCGTGGCCCATTCCAGAATCGTAACGCTGAGAAGATAGGCGGAATTGGCGCCAAGGATTGCGACCAGTCCAAAGACAAAGAACAGCAAAACTCGCAGGCGCGGGCCAACCGCGCGGAAGTATTTTCTTTTCGGCCCATTGCCGATCGGTGGAGTATTCTCAGCAGTCATGAGTCATGGCCTTGAAGGCCAGCAAAGGAATCATGCTATTCTTTTCCGTCTGCGGCAAGCAGCGCATGGCGACACTGGAAAACCTGCCGGCAAACAGACATCGAGGCATTCCTGCTCCATAGACCGCAAGACCAGGCTCGCAACTTACGGTCCCGAGGCCAGCGTTATTGGCAATCTGTTCCGGCACTGACATGGCGCGCCAGTGAGATATTTTTCTCCCAGGAACCGAGGGATCGAAACCGCCGAGGGGCGACAGGCGTTCGGCGAGGGGCAGTCTGAGGGATCAGGGGGTGAAATGCCAAAGTGTGGAATTCCAGCAGGCTCGTTTTGGGATCGAATCCACCTTTTGCCGGATCGAACTTGGAGCAAACAGCCGTTTCGATGCTTTCTCGTTTTGGGAGACCGTTCTGGCGAACTCAGGACGAAGAATTTCTCCCGGAGCTATTCTGCTTGCGGGAGCCGAATAAGCGAGAGCCCGATCAAATCCGACGCGTCGCAGACACGCTGGTCACTGCTGCACATTTGATCGCCACCATGTAATTCCGCAGTTGCAACATGAATCGCATCGAAAGTTCGGAGCGGCACTTGCGGATGGCATTGTTCAATGACAGCGCCCGCCCGCTCGATCACATGGCGATCCAGAGGAAGCAACAAGAACTCTTGATCGCGGACCTTCTCCTGAAACAAGGCCCAACCAGTAAGGCGGTCGCGACGGGAAATCCGCCCTGCCCGCTCTTTGCTGAGCAGGGCGGATCGAACCTCCGCCACGGCCAGTTCCGATGTAACAAGGAATTGGCCGATCACCAGGCGGTGATACGCTTCGCTTTCCGGTTCGCGACTGACCAGTTTGACAATGACGCACGAGTCGAGGTACATGGACCTTACCAGCCTCGACCATCACGATCAGCGCGAATGATTTCCTCCGCGAACGGACCCGCGGTTTGCACGGGCATCGTCTTGAGATGTTCCCAGGTGCCGGTGAATTTTTTGCGAGCCGGTTTGTGCACTGGCGAAAGCACCGCCTTCGGGTTGCCATCGCTGGTGATGGTGATCTCGCGTCCGCTTGCCACCAGCTCCAGGAGCGCCGAAAGCTTGGCCTTCGCGGCCCGCACTGGAATCGAAAGGCCTACCCCAGGCAGAGCCACGGTCTCTTTCAAGATCATGGCTGATGGCACATGCTCCGGGAATTGGAATGTCTTTTTTCTCTTCACGCGCCCAATGTAGTCACATGTAACCACATTTCAACTCTTTTCTTCAAAATTCTTTCTGGAGATTGGGATATGGGATGCCGGCGTTTTCAAATCGCCGCGAATTCGCGGGCTTCGGCTGGCCAGCGTGGCGCATTTTGAATCGCGGGAATCACATCCTCCGGCAGTTCAGCCGCGCTCCACAACTCCCGATGCCTTGGATCCATGAAGCGCTCCTGGATGCAGCGCTCAAGCAACTCCAAGGCGGGCCGGAAGAAATCGCGCGTGTTCACGATCACGATAGGATTGAAGTAGAGCCCCAGGCGTTTCCATGTGATAGCCTCGAACAGTTCTTCCAGCGTTCCGCAACCGCCCGGCAGCGCGATGACCGCATCGGCGCCTCCGATCATGAGGCGCTTGCGTTCATGGAGATCGTGGACCAACCGCAGTTCCGTCAGACCTTTGTGCCCCCATTCCAGGTCGTTCATGAAGCGCGGCAGAATGCCGATCACCTTTCCGCCCTCGGCGAGGGCGCCGTCTGCGAGCTGGCCCATCGAACCCACCGCTCCACCGCCATACACGATGGTCACGGAATGCTGCGCAAGCACCTGGCCAAGCCGATTCGCAGCTTTCAGATACGCGGCGTCAATTTGGCGGCTCGACGCGCAGTAAACGCAGACACGTTGAATGGTCATTGGGTCAAGGCGTTAGTTGAGAAAAACTCTACTTCGCCGTTCCCCAGCGCCGATGCAAGAAACGCTCCATCGGCGAGAACAGGATTTTGTCTGCCAACAACCCGATGAGAACAATCACGATCATAATGCCGAGGACCTGGTCCATTTCATGCAGTTCGCGACCATAGTGCAGGACTTGGCCGAGCCCAATTCCGGTCATGATGGTCACGTAAATCTCCGCCGCCATCAAGGAACGCCAGGAAAAGGCCCAGCCCTGCTTCATACCGCTGACGATGAAAGGTAGCGAGGCCGGGAAAATGACCTTGAACCACGTGTGAAGACCGGACGAACCCATGGTCCGTGCCGCGCGAGCGTAAATAGGGGGCACGTTGCGAACTCCCGCGTCCGTGGCCAGGATGATGGACCAAACGGATCCCATGATAACGATGAAGAAAATGGCAGCTTCGGTCTGGCCAAACCAGAGCAACGCCAGCGGCGCCCAACAAACGCTAGGCAACGTCTGCAAACCCAGAGCTAGCAGTCCGATGGTATCTTCACAGAATTTGAATCGCGCGTTCAGCAATCCCAAGGGCAGGCCGGCTCCCAGGCCAATGGCATATCCGAGCAGGAGCCGTTTCAAAGTGATGAAGCTGGCGTCCAGCAGAGAGCGGTCTTTGATGGATTCAAAAAAATATTTCCCAATCCCCAGCGGCGATGGGGCCATCACCGGCGGCCAGATCCCTTCGCGCACCAAGATTTCCCAGATGCCAACCACCACCGCGAAAAAGAGCGCGAAAACCATCCATCGCTTCATTCGGTCACCTCCAACGTCTCGGTCTTCAAATGGCGCTTCAACGCGCGCGTGATCTCCGTGGAATATTTGGCCAGATCGACGCTGCTGATGTCGCGCGGCCTTGGGAGATCGACCGTGAACTGCTCCTGGATGCGTCCGGGATGCGGCGAGAATAAAACCACCCGATCGCCCAGACAGGCGGCTTCCCGGACGTTGTGAGTCACGAAGACAATTGTTTTCTGGCGTTTCGCCCAGATTCCCTGGATATCGCCGTAAAGTTGTTCGCGCGTCAAAGCGTCAAGGGAAGCGAACGGTTCGTCCATTAACAGGACGCGAGGGTTCGGCGCCAGAGCCCGAGCCAGAGCCACGCGTTGTTTCATGCCCCCCGACAATTCATGAATGTTCGAGCGCATGAATTTGTCCAACCCGACCAGATGCAGGTAAAATCTGGCGACCTCGCGGCGCTCTTTGTTCCCCAGATTGGGCTTGAGCTTCAGGCCAAAAAGAACGTTGCCCATCACATCCAGCCAGGGAAAGAGCGCCGATTCTTGGAACATCATCATCCGGTCGCTGCCGGCGCCGGTCACCGCTTTGCCGTCAGCCAGGACTTTGCCGGTATCTGGCATCTCCAGGCCAGCGATGATGTTGAGCAAAGTCGATTTGCCGCAACCGCTCGGGCCGACCAGGCAGACGAATTCGCCCTCACGCACGTGCAAAGTGACGTTGTCCAGCGCATGCACCGAGCCGCGCTGGGTCCGGAAGGTTTTGGACACTCCTTCCACGACCAGTTTTTCGGGAGGGACGTTGAGCAGTTCGGTATCGACGCTCATGGAAGCACTTCCTGCTGCGGGCCTTTTTCTCTGAGCACTTCGTTCAGCAGCCTCAATTCGTAAATGCGCGAAAGGTCGGGTTTCTGGCGGAGGAAGCCGATTCGATGCGCGTCTTCGGCGGACTTTAAGAGCGACGCACGAATCGGATCCGGCGTAAGTTCCAGGCGCTTCCACGCGCTGTCGAGTATGGTCTGCGGGAGGGCGCGCGTGGTTTCCGCTTTGATTTCCTCGTTAAGCGCCCTTTTGGCGTCGTCAGGATTCCGATTGATCCAATCCGTCAGTTCAACGTGCGCGGCGATCCACTTTTTGAGAAGGTCAGGCCGCTCCTTGAGAAACCGCACGCTGCTGACCAAATGGGTCGTGACGTATTGCCCCCTGGTTTCCGGCCAAAGCTTGCTTTCCTCGAAATAGACCTTGCCCTTGGCTTCAAGCATCAGTCGGGTCACCCAGGGTTCAACCGTCCATACCGCATCCAACTCGCCTTTTTGGAAGAGCGCGAGCTGGTCCGGGTTGGACGTCGGGACGACCAAAACGTCGCCCCCGGTCATGGTGACTCGATGCCCCCTGGATCGCAGCCACGAGCGTGCCGCGACGTCTTGCGTGTTGCCAAACTGAGGCGTCGCCACTTTCTTTCCCTTGAAATCTTCGTCGGCGTTGATGCGTCCGTCCGGTTGGACAACGAGCGCCGCGCCGCCGCTGCACGCTCCGGCCACGATCCGGATTTCTTCCCCGCGCGCTTTGAGATGGGCGTTGATCGCGGGGCTTGGGCCAACGTAGGTGAGATCGATGGCCTTGGTGAAGATCGCCTCCATCGCGGACGGGCCTGCGTTATAGACAAACCATTGAATTTCGATGCCGGGCCCTAAGCGCTGTTCAAACCAGCCCTTGCCTTGACGCGACAACCCGTGGGCAATCACCGCCTGCGCGTGAGTCAAGTTGGGGAAGTGCCCTACGCGAACCACGATCTTTTCTGCCTCGACCGTCTGTGCTGCCGTCAGTCCGAGACCTACAAATATGCCGAGCAGTTTCGTGAAGCCGGCTCTCAAAACGCTTGCTGTCCAGGCCAACCCTCTTAATCCATTTAACTCATTTAACATGTCTAACCTCGTCGGATTGCCCGATCCTTTCCGGGCTTGCTCTTTCCTGAGCGCGCGAATCCGTCGCGCCGTGCGTCCTTGGGTCTGTTCTGTTTGGCGAAAGGGACCGGCAATCCATCGCGCCGGATTTTCTGCAAGGCTACCTGGACCGTCTGGGCGAGGGTGTAGCGATCCAGAATATTCGCGATGGCGTTGCGCACATCGAGCATCAGCATTCGCAAGCCGCAATGCGCCTCGTCCGGACACGAACAGCGTTCGTAGAAGTTCTGGCTGACGCAGGCAATGGGCGCCAGGGGCCCTTCCAGTTTTCTCACGACGTCGCCGATGCGGATGGCATCCATCGGTTTGGCCAGGAAATAGCCCCCGTGTTTGCCCCGCTTGCTGTCCAGATATCCGGCTTCCTTCAATTCGACCAGGATGGCTTCCAGGAATTTGATCGGGATATTCTCTTTGTTGGCCACTTCGGCGATCTGCAGCATGGGCCGGCCCGTTTCCTGAGCCATGCCCAGGTCGATCATCGCTCGAAGTGCGTATTCGCCACGTTTTGTCAGTCGCATGCCTGCAAAGTCTAGAGCGTAAGTGGACAAATGCAACCGATTAAATCCGAAACCAGCCGGACCATGCCGGACCAGACTGGAGCGGCGCGAGAGGTTAGCGGGGTATAATGTGAACGTTGGGCGCCTTCACCAACGCCACGACCCGGTCTCCGGAATTCAAGGCGAGTTCCTCGCACGCCTGTTTGGTGAGCCAGGCCGCGAGCGGGAATCCGCAGTCGAGCTCGATTCGCACCATGGGACCTTCTCGGGTCAAAGATCCAACCGTCGCGGCCAGATGATTGCGCGCGCTGCTCGGTCGATCCTCGCCCTTTTGAATCATGACGTCCTCGGCCCGGATACAGACGAATACGTCGCGCGTCTGCGCGGGAAAGTCCGATGCGAGTGCGGCCAGTTTGGCTTCGCCGACGGACACCACGAGCAGCCCTTCGGCGGCGCTTTCGACGTGACCCGGTAGCACGGTTTCAATGCCGACGATGGATGCGACCGCCAAGTTTGCGGGACGGCTGAACACCACTTGCACCGGGCCCCGTTGCACGAGCATTCCGTTGTCGATCACCACGAGATCGTCGCCCAGCGAAAGCGCTTCGAGTCGGTCGTGAGTCACGAGCAAAGTGGGAATCCCCAGGTGCAGGAGCAAACGGCGCAGTTCACGGCGCAGGCGGAGGCGCGTGGGCGAATCGAGCGCGGACAGCGGTTCGTCGAGCAGGAGCAAGCGCGGCCGGCGCACGACGGCTCTGGCGAGGGCGACGCGTTGTTGCTGGCCTCCGGAAAGCTGCGCGGGAAGACGGCGTTCCAGTCCGGCCAGATCGAGCAGGTGCACAACTTCGCCGATCCGCGCGCAATGTTCGTTTGCCGCGAGGCCACGCAGACCGTAGGCGATATTGGCTTCGACGGTCAGGTGCGGGAACAGCGCGTAGTCCTGGGAAAGCGAGCCGATGTTTCGCTTTTGCGGTGGCAGGAAGACAGATGTCGAGGCGTCAAACCAGAGTTCCTCGCCGCACCGGATCACGCCGGAATCGGGCCGTTCGAGCCCGGCCAGACATCGGAGAACCGTAGTCTTCCCTGCCCCGGAAGCGCCGAAAAGGACCGTGATCGATGGTTGGCCGCAGGCGATGCTTAACGCGTCCACGTTGAGGAGCGGCCCGCCGGGAAATCGCCTGGCAAATTGCGCTACGATTTTTTCGGCCATACTGCCCAGACATTCCGTTGCAACGTGTAGGTGACGGCGAGGACAGCAAACGACAGGACGAGCAACAGGAGCGATGTCTTGCCCGCCGCTGAGTAGTCGAGACTCTGCATCGCGTCGTAGATGGAAATCGAAACCGTTCGCGTGGCGCCGGGCAAATTGCCACCCACCATGAGCACGACGCCAAATTCGCCAATCGTGTGGGCGAAGCTGAGGATCATTCCCGTGAGCACACCAGGCCAGGACAGCGGCAGAATGACGCGGAAGAACGTCCCCGCTCGTGTTTCCCCCAAGCACCAGGAAGCTTCGATGAATTTGCGGTCAACCGCCGCGAAGGCCGCCGCAAACGGCTGGACCGTGAATGGCATGCTGTAGAGCACGGATGCGACCAGCAGGCCTTCGAAGGAGAACGGCAGCAATTGACCCGTGAGGCTCTCATAAAATCGGCCGAAGGGACTGCGTGGCCCCATGGCAAGCAGGAGGTAGAAGCCGAGCACGGTCGGCGGCAGCACCAACGGCAGCGCCACGACGGCCTCGACAAGAAATTTCCACCGCCATCTTGAAGTCGCCAGCCAGTAGGCCGCGGGCAGGCCCGCCAGGAAGAGAATCAGCGTCGTCAGCGAAGCGAGCCGGAGCGAAAGGATGATGGCGTTCCAGTCCATGCTGACCGCCTATTCGTTCGGTGGAGAAAACCCGTAGCGCCGCAACGTGCTTTGGCCAGCGGGACTCAAGACGAAGGCCCGCAATTCCTGCGCGGCTTTCCGGTGTTTGGCCCATGTCAGGATGACACCGCCTTGTTGCATGCGGGGATACGCGTCGAGCGGGATTTCCCAGAAGCGCCCTTTCTCTTTCAAACTTGGCCCCAAGGCCAGACTCAGAGCGATGATGCCGATGTCGGCCGCCCCACTTTCGATGAACTGAGCCGTTTGCGCGACATTCTCTCCATACACCAATCGTTCCCTGACCGAGCCATAGATTCCAAGTTTCTGCAGCGCGTCGATGGCGGCCTTCCCATAAGGCGCGTGTTCCGGATTGGCGACCGCGATCTTTCGCACGGAGGAGTGTTTGAACGCTTCGAGGCCCATCCTGGGTAGATCAAGCGGTGAACTCTTCAATGTCCAGACAACAATTCGTCCCGTGGCATAAGTGAACTGGGTGCTCGCGTCCGCCAGCCCTGCCTCGATGAGACGCATCGGATAAGAGACGTCCGCCGAGAAGAAAATGTCGAATGGCGCTCGCTGGGCGAGTTGCGAGTAAAAGTTGCCGGACGAGCCGTAGCTGATTCGAACTTTAATATCCGGCCTGGCACGCTTGAACTCGAGCGCGATCTCGTCCAACGCGAACTTCAAGTCCGCTGCCGCGGCAATGGTCACGGTTTGCCGCGCCTTCGACTCATCAGACCCGGTTTGGCGGCAGGCAGGCAACATTGCGAATATCAGCGATGCGAGCAAAGCCAGGAACGTTCCGGGTTCGCGGGCCTTTGTTCGCCTCGTTGCCATTTGTTTCGCCTCTCACTCTCCAGAGTAACCGGCGACAGGCGGGCCAGAACCCGGTTCGCGAAAGTTACGCACGCGCAGCGACGAGGGGTTGAGCGGCGTCGCGTGCGCATCGTAGAAAAGGCCGTTGAAACGTCCATGGTGGCGTGGCGGGTAATGGCTGGCCGCGCCGAAAGGGAGCCACGGCGGCCTCGGCGGCGCGAGCACACGCGAGTCCGAACAACCTGGACTGCGCCGGTGATCCCAAATGATGAGGCGGTCGCTCGATTCGGTGACGAAGGAATCCCGCTGGAGCATCGGGCTCCCCGTGGAATAATTCATGCCGTAGCCGCATTGCCACTGCGTTTCAACTGGGCACTTGAAAAGGTTCGTGGTTCCACAATAGCCGTAGAGAAGGCCCTGCTTGAACCCCGCTCCCGGTGGACCGTCGGGCGCTTGCGTTGGATCGTACGGTGCCCACCACTGCTCGTTGGGTCCGGTTGGCGGCCGGTTGTTGGGGCCGTTCCCGCTGGGCACGCCCGCAGCCAGACCGTTGCGATCCTTGGGGGTATCCGGGCACGAGCGGTAGGGAATGTTGAGGTCCGCGTAATCGCCTCGATACATCGTGTAGGCCAGCCCGATTTGTTTGAGGTTGTTCAGGCATTGCGTCTGCCTGGCCTTTGACTTGGCCTTGGCCAGCGCGGGCAAGAGCAATCCGGCAAGCACCGCGATGATCGCCAGCGCGACCAGTAGCTCGACGAGCGTGAAGGCTGAGGTGTTCGATGGCTTCATGCGATGGGACTCTGCTCCCAGGGGCGCTGTCGGCCCCGGCTAGGCGAGCTTCTAGTTCAATCGATATATTCCGTCAAGTATATCGGAGCGCCGGTCTCCGACCCGACGGGCATCGGTGCGGCTTCAGAATCGCTCCGGATCGGAGACCGGCGCTCCGGTTGATGGGAAGAATTGCTGGCTTCGTGCAACTCGCCAGCCCGGCTCCCTCTCCCCGTTGCTTGATTAGTTCGGCCAAGAAGCTTGCCTGCCTCCGGTGACTAAGTTAGGGTATGGCACCGTCTTGAAGACAAACTGAGCTAAAGTCTATGAACGAAAACTCTGATATCCTCTCGGCCGACAACGCATCGCGCCGTTCATTCATCAAGAAAACTGCGACCGCGACCGCGGCGGCCGTGGCAGCCTCCAACGTCCTGAAAACCCCGGTTTACGGACAGAACCAGGCTCCTTCCACCGGGAAAGTGATTGGCGCGAACGATCGCATTGCTGTCGGATATATCGGAGTCGGCAGCCAGGGTATGGCGCACGTGCGACACCAAAAAACGCACGCCCAGGCCAACAACATCGTCCAGGCCGCCGTTTGCGACCTTTATCAGAAACGCCTCCAAGCCGCCCAGAAGTACATTGGCTTGCCAGATTCGAACGCATATGCCGACCACCGAAAGCTGCTCGAACGAAAGGATATCGATGCCATTGTCGTTGCTACAGTGGACAACTGGCATGCGCAGGTGGCGATTGACGCCATGGAAGCCGGCAAGCACGTGTACGGCGAAAAACCGCTTGCCCGCTACCTGGAAGAAGGATTCGCGATTTACGACACGGTCCGGCGCACCAAAAAGGTTTTCCAGATCGGATCGCAGTACTGCGCCGATCCCATGATCCACCAGGCTGCAACATGGATCAAAGAAGGCAAGCTCGGCCCGTTGGTCTGGGGGCAAGGCTCTTACTGCCGCAACAATCCCAAGAACGACGAATGGCAATACCCGATCGATGCGGATGCGAATGAAAGCAACCTCGACTGGAACCGTTGGCTCGGCAAAGCCCCGAAAATCCCCTTCAATCCCCAGCATTACTTCTCATGGCACAAATACTACACCTACAATTCGGGGATCGTCGGCAATTTGCTCCCGCATAAATTCCTGCCGCTGATGCTGGCGACGGGGAATCCGGAATTCCCGCGGCGCGTCGTGTGCACTGGCACACGGAAGATTTCCACAAATCGTGAGATCACCGACACCACGCATTTGCTGACCGAGTTTCCGAGCGGGTTGACACTCGTCATTGCCGGAACGACCTGCAACGAATTTGGCTTGCCGGACGTTCTGCGCGGCCGCAAGGCGCGCATCGAGTTCTCTTCCAGCAGCAACTACGCGGAACTGAAACCGGAGCGCATATTCTCTGAGGAAGTCGAAGCCGACAAATTCACCCACCCTCAAAAAATAGGCGACGTGCCCACGCTGGAGAAGAACTGGTTCGATTGCATCCGGTCGGGCGCCACTCCGTTCGCGAATATCGACCTCGCGATCAAGGCCCATGTGGTGCTTTGCCTGTCGGAAATGTCGGAACGCTTGAGCTTGACTCTGCTCTTCGACGAGAAAGCGCGCACCATCAAGACGGGCGACGGCAAAGTCGTATCGCCGATCAGCTACGATTCCATGGTGCCGGTGTCCGCTTAAGTCCGCACTTTGGTAAATCGGTTCTCCTTGCAGCCGCGCTCAGGTGAGCGCGGCTTTTTTTTGTCTGGTGAAGATGGGAGGTAGGGCGAGCCTGTCCCCAGCCAGCCGAGTCGGACGTGTTCCACGCAACGTGGTTGAGCGGCTCGTCGGGATGGACTTGCCCTGCCTGGTTCATGGGGCGGAGCAGGGTGACCGTACCGGGAAGTTTTCCAGGATGAATGAGGCGGCTCAGCTTTCGTTTCGTTTCACGCCAATCCGTGTCTCCGGTTCTTCAGGGGGAGGTTGGGGTTCAATCCCGGACTGCCGGAGGAGCCGTTTCTTCTCAACACGGGCGCGTGTTCTCACAATCCAGAGGTCGAGCAACGCGGTCAGTATCGCCAGCGCTGTGAACAGAAAACAGATGAGCCAGTACAGGATGAATCCAAGCCCTTTGCCCAGGCGCGGCTCCAATATCGTCTGTCCCCAGATCAGCAGCCCGCCCGCGACCAGCAAATAAAACATGCCGAACCATCGGCGGCGGGAATCGGCAGGGCCAAGCATGCTCGCACATTAGCCGAATCGCCTCGCTCTGCCAGTCGAAAGGGAAGTGAACGGCGCGGCTTGGCTTTGCTTTTGCGGCTCTTGCTATCCGGTGGTGCGGGTGGTAAAGGCTCTCTTGGAATTGCTCGCAATGCTTAGTGGTCATGGGCATAAATACGATGACGTTCGTTTCGCCCCATTTGGCGTATCAGGCGCGACGAGGGAGCATAGCCGCACGGCTCTGTGACCGAGGCGCAACGAAGCCACAGGCCAAATGGGGCGAAACCCGAAGGGCGGCAGGTCTTTTGCAGCCAGACTTCGTGGCTCGCTCCTTGCAGACCGCCGAGGGGTATGCGCGTCGCTCGCGCCTCGTCTGGCCGCAAAATCCCTTGCCGCGAACGTCATCGTATTTATGTCCATGACCACTTTGTCCCGGCCTTAACAACCGCCCGCATACCAGCGAACATGCAAATTGCCAAACAACTTGTTTTATTCCTGGCTAATCGGCCCGGCACGCTGGCCCGCGTGTGCGACGTCCTGGGAGCGGCAAAGATCAATATCTACGCGATTTCAACCAGCGACACCGTGGACCATATCGTCGTCCGGATGGTGCTCAGTGATCCCAAAGAGGCTCTCCGGATTTTCGAGGATCACGGCTCGCTGGTCCTTGCCACCGACGTGTTGATGATCGAAGGCAGCAATAAACCCGGTTCCCTGGCGGCCATGGCCCACAAACTGGCGGACGCCGGCATGAACATCGAATACGCTTACTGCGCCACTACTCCGGACGCCAAAAAGGGGCTCCTGATCCTCCGCGTGTCGAATCCGCACAAAGCGTTGAAAATCCTGAATAGCTGAACACTAAAGCTTTCCGATCGCTTTGCTTAACGCGTACTGCGCGCGGTCGAAATCGGCAATCGCTTTGGCATAATCCAGCCGGGCGCGCGTCAGGTCCTGTTCCGCCTGGATGGTTTCCAACACCGCGCCGACGCCGAACTGTTTTCGATCCTGCGCGAGTTGCTGGCTCCTCTCAGCCGCTTTCAGAGCGCGCTCCACGATCGCGATCTGGTCGGCGAGCGAGACGAACCGGGTGTGCGCCTCGATGACTTGCCGGACGATTTCATCGCGGAGTTTCTCCTGGCCAAGCTTGGCCACGTTCAACCGCGATTCAGCCGACCGTTTCCTTCCCTGATCGAAAAGCCCGCCCGGGCCAATCCGCCAGCCGAGCGTCAGCGCGTAATCCTCCGTGGCCCCGAAATTCCCGGAGCCGCTTCCGCGTCCTCCGCCCAACCCGCCCACGAAAGCCTGTGCGCCGACCGACGGAATCCACGGACCGTAGGTCACTCCGCTCCGGGATTTCTCCGCCGCGGCGATCAGCGATTGGCTTTGCTTTGCGTCCGGTCGATTCACGATGGCCTCCTGAACCAGCGAGCTCAGAACCGTGTTCGTGGCGATGAGTCCAAGCGGCACAAGTTCGCCATCGGCGCCGCGGAGTTCGACCGCCGGATCGAGGTGCAAGATTTGCGCGAGGCGCGCGGCCGCGAATCGATGTTGCTCCCGCGATTGTTGGCGAATCAACCGGTTGCGCTCGGCCTGAACCTGGACTCTCAATTCGTCTCCCTTGAAGGCGATACCCGCCTCGACCGCGCGCTGGACCTGATCCAGATAATTCTCAGAGATTCGGACCGTGTCTTCCGCCACGCTGACCGACGCCTGGGCGTAGAGCAATTCAAAGTAGCCCTGGACTGCGGCGAACGCGCTTTCTTGCCGTTGCGCATCCAGGCCGTGGGCGGCAGCATTCGCCAGTTGCTTCGCGGCCAGCGTCCGGTAGAGCGCTTCCCCAAAATCCCATTGCGCGGCAAGAGTTCCGCCCGCCACGTAGGATTGCTTGTCGGCGTCGAACACGTTCCCGACCACGTCTTGAAGCCGGTCTTCATGGCGCCGGTATCCAACCCCGGGCGCGAGCCAGGGAAAAAACTGCGACATCGCGATCGAGTGATTTGCTTTCGCCTCCGCCAGGCGTTCCCGCGCGATCTGGACATCCAGATTTTGCGCCCCGGCCAGGCGCAAAACGGTCGCCAGGTCGATCGCGTGAATACTGGTGTTCGCGACGCCAGGAGCACGCAGGACCGCGGACACTTCTGCTGTCTTCTGAACAGGTTGCTCTTGAGACCAGCCCAGGACCACAATTCGGGTTAAAGCCGCCGCCCCAATCGCCAATCGCCAATCGCCAATGGCCAATTTCACCGGGCCTCCACGGCGTTCACCGGTTGTCCCGCGGCGAATGTCTGTTTGCCGGCCAGAATCACCTGGTCTTCCGCGCTGGCGCCGGACACGATCTCCACGTTGGTTCCGTCATTGAAACCGGTCTTGACCGCAACCTTCTTCACTTTGCCGTCCACGACCGTGAAGACCGAATTGCCGCCACGCTCGACGACCAACGCCTCCACCGGAACCAACAGCGCGCCATGCTTCTTTTCGACGCCGATCTTCACCTGCGCGAACATGCCCGGACGAAGTTCCCATTTCGGATTCGGCAGCTCGGCTTCGACCAGCATCGTCTTGCTCGCTTCGTCGAGCGCATAGGCAATCCGCGTGACTTCGCCGCGGAAAATGCGTCCCGGAAGTTCTTCGACCGCGACCGCGGCGGGCTGGCCTTTGGCGGTGCGCGGCACTTCAGGTTCAGGGACCGCCACCTGGATCCGCACTTTGCTGAAGTCCATAAGCGTGAGAATCGCGGCCGTGTTGGCGGCGCTTCCGGAAGTCGCCGCTGGAATAAACGCGCCGGGATCGACGTAACGCGTCGTGATGACGCCCGAAAACGGCGCCGTGATCCGGGCGAAGCCAAGCAGTTTCTCGATTCGGTCCAGGTTCGCCCGGGCGACTTCGTATTTGCCTCGGGCATTATCCACGGTTTGCGGAACGACCAGATCCGGCGCCTTTTTCTGCGCCTCGACCGTGCGTTCAAAATCAAGCTTCGCCACCTCCACTTCAGTTTTGAACCTGGCAAGGTCCGCGATCAACTCCGGCACTTCGATGTCCGCGAGCAGGTCGCCTTCCTTGACCGCGTCGCCTTTGTCCACGTGGATGGTCTTGAGATAGCCCGCGACTTTCGCATAAAGCGTCGAGTGCTGATACGCCTTGACGTTGCCGGGCAAGGTAATGCTGCGAGTGATCTCGCCGGTTTTCGGATGGACCACTTTGACTTCCAGCGGCGGGGCGGGTTTGTTTTCGGCCCCGTGAAGCGGAACAACACCGCAGACAATGTGCAGCGCGATCCAGCATGACCAGAAGGACCGCGCAGAGGCAGGATGCCTCACTTGGTGCGCGTCGAGTCTGGATGGAATCCCAACGGGATTCAGTGCATCCACGAGTTGTCGGTGATCGCCGTCCACGTGGCGCAGAGTTGCACTCTGCCGTATCGCAGATTTGGAATCTGCGGCACGCCGGCCAATCTGGTGCGGTCGGGTGAGTTGGTCGCGCAGCCGACTACAAGTCGGCGATACGGCAGATTGAAAATCTGCGCTACGCTTCACCGCCAACTTGTGGATGCATCGAACGAGATTCTGCCCCAAAGCCCAGAGTTGCGAGGCGCGAGCTACCCTGGGGAATCTCTGGAATTTGGCCAAGTTGGAGAGTCCCCTCCCGCCTCGCCTGGCATTGGCGTCGGCGAGGGCAAACAGTTTTTTCAACATAGATCAAAGTTCTTCAACTAATCGTGTCCCACAGGCGAAACGTAATGGCCACTGAGCGGATCGTCGGGATCAAGCGACCGGGATTTGGTGCTCGACCGCACCCGCACAATGGCGAAGACCCACGGCAAGACCAGCAAGGTCGCCACCGTCGCCGCCGCCAGCCCGCCAATCACCGCCCGGCCTAGCGGCGCGGTTTGTTCGCCGCCTTCGCCCAGGCCCAGCGCCATCGGCACCATGCCCGCCATCATGGCCAGGCTCGTCATCAGGATCGGACGCAAGCGGCTCCGCGCGCCGTCCAGGGCGGCGTCCACCGCAGTCATGCCGGCGATGCGGCTGCGTTCGGCGAAAGTCACCAGCAGAATCGCGTTCGCCACCGCCACGCCGATGGCCATGATGGCGCCCATGAACGATTGCAGGTTGGCCGTGGTGCCAGTGAGCCAGAGCATGAGCACGACGCCGGCGATCACTGCGGGCACCGTCGAAACCACGACCAGGGAAAGTTGGAAGGACTGAAAGTTGGCGGCGAGCAAAAGGAAGATCACCACCACCGCGAGGAGCAGACCCGTGCGGAGCCCGTTCAGCATCTGTTCCATCGGCTTGACCTGGCCGCGCAACGCCACGTTGATGCGCGGCGGCGGATCGCCCACTTCGTTGAGCGCGCGCGTGATCTCAGTCGAGACCCGGCCCAGATCCGTCTCATGAATGTTGGCGGTCAACGTGACCTGCCGCGCCATGTTGTAGCGTTCGTATTGGCCTACAGCCGTGCCGTTGTTGACGCTGGCCACGTTGCGCAACAGGATGGGCTTGCCGTCCCGGTGCAAGACCGGGACGTTTTTCAGTTCTTCCGCCGATGCCAGTTGGAGTTGGGGAATCTGCACCTGGATTTGATAGGCCACGCCGCTGTTCGGGTCCGCCCAATACACCGGTTGCGTGAAGCGGCTGGAAGCCGTCGCCGCCACAAGCGAACGCGACACGTCGATCGTTTTGACGCCCATCAATCCCGCGCGCTCGCGGTTGACCGCCACATCGACCGTCGGGTAATCGAGCGACTGGCCGTACTGGATGTCGCGGAGCGCCGGAATCTTTTCCAGTTTTTCGCGAATCTTTTCGGCGAAGGCTTGGTTGGCCGCGAGGTTCGGGCCGCTCACGGCCACTTCAATCGGTGTGGGCGAACCCAGGCTCATCACGCGGCTGACAATGTCGCTGGGCTCGAACGAGAACCCCACATCCGGCATCCGCTGCCGGAGCTTCTCGCGCAGGCGCTCCTTTAAGTCATCGATCCGCACCGGCGCGCCCCGCTTTAACTGGACCTGCACGACGCCTTCTTCGGGGCCGCCGTTCCAATGATAGACGAGGTTGATCGGGTAGCTCGGAGGGTGAACGCCCACAAACCCCAGCGTCAGCGCCACATTTTCTTTGCCGACCTCGTCTTCAATCAGCTTGAGCACATCCAGCGCGAGAGCTTCGGTCGTCTCGACGCGTGTTCCGCTGGGCGCGCGCAACCGCAACAGAAGCTGCCCGGCATCGACTTTCGGGAAGATCTCCGTTCCCAGGCGATCCCCCACCACTTTGATTGCGGCCAGCGCCATCACCAGGTAAAGGGCCGTGATTATCCCGCGCAGCGCGACTGCTTTTCTCCCCAACGCGATGTAGAAATCCTGAAAACGCTGGAATGCAAAATAGGTCGTGGCGGCAGTTCGGATTCCTTCGGGGCGATGAGCGCGGATAATCCAGACCGCGATCACCGGGACGAAGGTGCTCGCCAGGAGGTACGACGCGACCATCGAAAAACCGACTGCGAGCGACAGCGGCGTGAACAACGCCCTGGCCGCGCCTTCCATGAAAAAGGAGGGAATGAACACCGCCAGCACGCAAAGCATCGCGATCAGCAACGGCAAGGCGATTTCTTTTCCCGAGTCGGCGACAGCCCGCGCGACACTGACTGGTTGTCTTGGACGGATGCCTTGCCCAGCCAGGTGCGTGTGGATGTTTTCGATCGCCACCGTGGACATATCGACGAGAATGCCCACCGCCAGGGCCAGTCCGCCCAACGTCATGAGATTGATGGTTTGGCCGGTGAGCCACAACGCGAACACGGCGGCCAAGAGCGACAGCGGAATGTTGACCACCACCACCACCGCGCTTCGCCAATCGCGAAGAAACAGCAGCACCATCGCGCCGGCCAGCACCGCGCCCAGCGCGCCTTCCGTCGTCAGTCCGGCGATAGCGCGCGTCACATACGGCGATTGGTCGAATTCATAGCTCACCTTCACGTCTTCGGGCAGCACGCTTTGGAACTTTGGAATGTTGGCTTTGACAAGATTGACCACCGAAAGCGTGGAAGCATCGGCGCGCTTGGTGACCGGGATATAGACCGTGCGGCGCCCATTCACGAGCGCGAAACAGGTCACGATGTCCGACGCGTCCAGCACTTCGGCCACGTCACGGATAAAGATCGCGGGGTAAACGCCAGTGCGCACCGGCACCGCTTCGAGGTCCTTGATGTTTCGCACCACTGAATTCAGCGGCACCATCGGGTATTTGTCGCCCAGGATGATATTGCCCGAAGGGCTGATCGTGTTCGCGGCCGCGATGGCGCCGACGACTTCGTCAGGCGACATGTTGTAAGCGCGCAGGCGTTCCGGTTTGACGTTCACGACAATGCTGCGCGCGCTGCCGCCGAAGGGCGGTGGCGCGGAGACACCTGGGAGCGTGGCGAACAAAGGCCGGACCAAATTCAGCGCCGCGTCCTGCATCTGGCCGACGGTGTGGTTTGGATTGTCCGTCGAGAACACCAGATTGCCCACGGGCACGCTTCCGGCATCGAAACGCATGACGAACGGCGGCACCGTGCCCGGCGGCATGAAAGCGCGCGAACGATTCACCTGCGCCACGGTTTCGGACACCGCCTGCGACATGTCGGTGCCCGGATGGAATTGCAGCTTGATGATGGACGCGCCCTGAATGGACTTCGATTCGACGTGCTCGATGCCCGTGATGTAGAGGAAGTGGTACTCGTAGTAATACGTGAGGTAACCCTCCATCTGCGCCGGGTCCATCCCGCCGTAAGGTTGCGCCACATAAATCGTGGGAATGCCCAGCGGCGGAAAGATGTCCCGCGCCATCTTCTGCAGCGCCAGCCCTGCGCCCAGAACCACCGCAATGATGAGCACGATGACCGTCAGCGGTCGGCGCATGGCCGGTTGAACGAGATTCATGGCAACGGCGGAACAAAACTTTCGGGCAGAGTCTCAACCCGTGAGGTTTCTGGCAAAGGATAATCCGGCGGCGAAGCCTCAACGGGCCTCAACGGGCCTCAACGGAATTCCGGAAAAGAACTTGTCGGTTCAGTCCCTGGACAAAGACGAGCAGGGTTTGGTGCGGCATGCGACGCAGCTCGCGACTGGCTGAACTGGGCTGCAACCATTCAGTTCGGCCGCAATTCTCGCAGTGCGGCGCAACCGCAGTCAAATTCCTGGAAAAAGTGCTGTGAATCATGCCACCAGGAGCGCGGGCGGCCCGCCCGCGAGAACGTGTGATTCCGATTCCGAAGAACATCTTCACGTTGAGCAGGGACCCGCGGGCGGCCCGCCCGCGCTCCTTTCGTCCAATCGCAAGCGGCAATACTCGTCTCCCCAACGAGCGCTGCTCCATGGCCATTCGGCCGGTTCGCGCGCAAGGCCCGCTTTAACCGGATTACTCTCGGTGTATCGGACGGTCTTGCGGAAATGCGCTTCGTCGCGGATGTAGCGGTCGAAGTATTCATCCTGCCAGAAGTGCCCGGCGCGCCCCAGGAGCTGGTTGGCCTTCTTCGAGGTATAGGATATGAAGGGCCATCTCCGTAGAATCAGCGCGTCCTGGGAAAGCGCCTATTCCGCCTTCGACAACGCCTACAGCGGGCTGGCGGAAGACCTGGCGCGCACTCGGTTTCCGAGGTCTTAGGGTCTGTGCAAAAATAAATTGCGGTTTTGGCGGGAGCGATTCCACCGCGCCAATATCAAAAGGAAACTGGATTTGAAGGACAGCGCCTCGCTGGTGCACTACGC
>Ga0194120_10000284_pt1 | contig 93395 bp, 70 predicted proteins | sample TA2MahCa65mmetaG_FD_148642 | JGI IMG/M metagenome (GOLD analysis project Ga0194120, IMG submission 148642) | Freshwater microbial communities from Lake Tanganyika, Tanzania - TA2015019 Mahale Deep Cast 65m | ecosystem: Environmental > Aquatic > Freshwater > Lake | place: Tanzania: Lake... | reverse complement strand
CGTGGGGGCGCCGCGGCGGGCGCCCCGGGGCGCAGCGCCTGGAGCATCACGGGCGACCGCGGCGCCCCGGACCTGCGCGAGGCCCTGGGGCGGTGGGCCGCCGACCGGGCACTGGTCGTCACCGAGCTGACGCGGGAGCGGACCTCGCTCGAGCGTGTCTTCCACGGGCTGATCGCCGGGGTGGAGAGCGGCGACACGGAGCGCCGGGCGTGAGCGCCGCCCTCTCCATCGCCTCGCGCGAGTTCCTGGCCATGTTCCGACTGCCGGCGGGGTGGATCGTCACGGCGCTCTACCTGCTGATCTCGGGGCTGGTCTTCGGCCTCGTCGTGCTCGACCCGGGCGGACCGGCGAGCCTGCGGGCCTTCTTCGGGGTGTCGGGGTGGCTGCTGCTGCCCGTGGTTCCCGCGGTCTCGATGCGCCTGATGAGCGAGGAGCTGCGCTCCGGCACCATCGAGCCCCTCCTCACCGCGCCGGTGAGCGACTGGGCCGTCGCCCTGGGCAAGTACCTGGGCGGGGCCCTGTTCCTGTCGGCGATGCTCGCGCCGACGCTGGTGTACGTCGGCGTGCTCTTCGCGGTGGCCGACCCCGCCCCCGACCCGGGTCCCATCGTCGCCGGGTACGTCACGCTGCTGCTCACGGGGTTGCTGTACCTGGCCGCCGGGCTCTTCTTCTCGTCGCTCACGTCGAGCCAGACGCTGGCGTACCTGGGCACGATGTTCCTGTTCCTGGCGCTGCTCGCGGCCCCGGCGGGGGCGGCGTGGGCCCCGGGACCGGTCCGCCCCGCGCTCTTCGCCGTCGCCCTCGGGCCGCGGATCGCCGACCTGGCCAAGGGCGTGATCGACCTGTCGCACGCGGTCTTCTTCCTGTCGCTGTCGGCCCTGTTCGTGGTGCTGTCGGCCCTGGCGATCGAGTCGCGGAGGTGGCGATGAGCGCCCCCCGCACGCGCCTGGGCCTGGCGGCGCTGGCCGTCGCCGGCGCGTCGTTGGCCTCGGTGGTCCTCGTCAATGCGCTGGCGCCGCGCCTGGGCGTGCGGATCGACGTGACGGCGACGGGCGAGCACCGCCTCGCGCCCCGCACCCGCGCCATCCTCGCCTCCATCGACCGCCCCGTGCGCATCGTGATCGCGACCGACTTCTCGACGGTCGATCCCCGGGCCCGCCAGCGCGTCGAGGACGTGCTCGACCAGGTCCGGCGGGCCCATCCCCGAGTCTCGACCGCCATGATCGACGTGGGATCGCCCGCCGGCCTCCCCGAGTTCAAGGGCGTCGTGCGCGGCCTGGCGTCGGCGTGGAAGGGGCCGATCGACCGGCGCACGGGCCAACTGAGGGCCGCGTCGGACGCGGTGTCGGCCCTGGCGTCGGCCCTCGAGAGCACGGTCGCGCCGTCGCTGGCGGCCCTGCGCGAGGCCGCCACCGGCACCGACGACGCCGCGATGGACCTCCGCCGATACCTCGAATCGCGCGGTACCGAGGCCCGCCTGGTCGCCCGCGAGCTCCGCGGCGCGATCGCTCAATCGCAGGAGCGCCTGGCGGCCCAGGTCGCCGGGTCGGCCCTGCCCCGGCTGGGCGAAGCCCGCGACGCCCTGCTGCCCCCCGCGGACCAGGCGCTGTCGCGCCTCGACGGGTTGTCGCGCGACCTGTCGCGGCTCTCGCCCTCGGTCGCCGAGGGCGTGCGCCAATCGGCCCGCGCCCTCGAGACTCTGGTGCGGCAGGCCCGCGACGCCTCGGCGGTGGCGCTGGACCCCGTCCGACGGGCCGCGCCGCTCGAGATCGAGCGCGTCGTCGGGGCGCTGCAGGCCGGGTCGTGCGTCCTGATCGTGGCCGAGCCCGACCCCCGGTGGGGCCGGCCTGAGGCCGGTCCCACTGAGAACGGAGCACGGGGCGGGGCGATCGCGGGCATCGAGCCCACGGAGCTGTTCCCGCCGGGCGAGTGGCTGGACGCGGCGGGGCTGGCCCGCGCCGACGTCCGGCGACGCGCCGAGGAACTGCTGGCGACGGCCCTGGCATCGCTCGACACCCCCCACCGCCCGATCCTCGTACTCACCCACGCCGAACGCGGGTCGGTCCTGCCCCTCTTCGGCGCGGTGCAGGATCGCCTGCGCCTCCGCGGCATGGACCTGGCCGAGTGGCGCGTGCTCCAGAGCCCCGACGCGGCGCCGGCGCTGTCGGACCTGAACCCCGGCGGTCGGCGGCCCGTGGTCTACGTCTCGATCGCGCCCGACTCGGCCGCGGGCACGGGCCCGGGGGGCGAGCCGACGGGCGCCGTCCGGGCGGGCATGCTCGGGGCCGCGCTCGCCCTCGTCGCCGAACGCGGGGACCCGGTCATCCTGTCGATGAACCCGTCGATCCTCCCGGGCACGGGTCAGCCCGATCCGACGGTCGCGGTGCTCTCGCGCTTCGGGCTGGAGGCCCACACGGGGGCGCCGATCGTCGAGGAGGAGCAGACGCCGCAGGGGCGGGCCATCCGCACGGAGTTCGCCGTCCGGCCCGCCGCCGGCGAGCACCCGATCAGCGGCGCCGTGGCCAACCTGGCGACGGCCCTGGTCTGGCCCGTGGCGATCGCCGCGGCGCCGGGCCCGACCGCCGCGTCGCACTCGGTGATCGCGAGCCTCGCGGCGTCGGAGCGGGCCTGGGGCGAATCGCAGTGGCTCCGGGTGTGGCAGACCCCCGCCGCCCAGCGCCCCCTCATGCGCGACCCGCCCCGCTTCGACCAAGGGCGCGACACGCGCCTGGACGCCTACCCCGTCATCGTCGCCGCGTCGCGCCCCTTGCCCGACGGCGGCGAGCAGCGCCTGATCGCCGTCGGCACCAACGCCTGGCTCGTCGACCCCGTCATCCGCCAGTCCGCGACCATCGACGGGCGCACCGTCGACGTCTTCCCCGGCAACCTCGAACTGCTCGAAGCGGGGCTGGCGTGGCTGACGGGGCAGGAGCGCCTGATCGCCCGCAGCGCCACGGCCCAGGCGACGCCCCTGGTCCGCGAGCTCGACCCGGGCACCTTGTTCTGGCTCCGCGTGGGGGTCATCGCGGGGATGCCGGGCGGCACGCTCGTGCTGTTGCTGCTGGCGCGGGCCCTCCGCCGCTGAACCCGGCTACGCTGGCGCGTGTCGAGCGGGCCCGAGGAGATCGCGCAGGCCATCGCCCGCCTGAAGGCGGGCGGCGTGGTGGCGTTCCCCACCGAGACGGTGTACGGGCTGGGCGCCGACGCCTTCAACGAGGATGCGGTCGCGAAGGTGTTCGCGCTGAAGGGCCGCCCCGCCACCAACCCGCTCATCGTGCACGTCTCGGGGTCGTCGATGGCGCGGCGGGTCGCGGCGGACTGGCCCGCCCGCGCCGACAGACTCGCCCGGTCGTTCTGGCCCGGCCCGCTCTCGCTCGTGGTCCCCAAGGCCCCGGACCTGCCTTCGATCGTCACCGCAGGCCTCCCCGCCGTCGCCCTCCGCTCGCCCCTACACCCACTCACGCTGGCCCTGATTGACGCGGCGGACACGCCCATCGTCGGCCCCAGCGCCAACCGCTCCGGGCACGTCTCCCCCACCACCGCCGAGCACGTCCGGCGCGAGTTCGACGGGGGCGACGTGCTGGTGCTCGACGGCGGGCCCTGCCAGGGCGGCATCGAGAGCACGGTGGTGTCGCTCCTGTCCCCGACGCCCCGCGTCCTGCGCCTGGGGCTGGTCACGCCCGAGCAGATCGCCCATTGCCTGGGGCGCATCGTGGACATCGGGCCCGCGCCCGCCGACGAGGCCCCGGTTCCCAGCCCGGGACAGCTCCCGACCCACTACGCCCCGCACGCCCCCGCGCGCCTGGTCGCCCGCGAGGCAGTGCCGGCGTTGCTCGCGGAGCGGTCGGCGGACGCCATCGTCGTCGTTGATACCCGGTCTCACCCGGGCGTGCGCACGGTCGTGCTGCCGGCGGAGGCGCGGGAGTACGCGGCGGGGCTGTACGCGGCCCTGCGCCGAGCCGATGACATGAACCCGGGGCTCATCGCGATCGTCGCGCCCGAGCGCAAGAACCGCGACGGGGCCCTCTGGGACGCGATCGTCGACCGCCTGGCCCGCGCCACCGCGCCCCGCCCGTGACCGGGAGCGCACCCCCGAGCCCCTACGCTTGACCCCCTTCGGAGACCGCTCCCATGGCGAAACTGACGATCGCGCTGGCGCCGGGCGACGGCATCGGCCCCGAGATCACCGACGCCGCCCTCGCGATCCTCAAGGCCGCCGGCGCCCTGGACAGCCTCGAGTTCGTCCGCGTCGACATCGGCAAGTCCGAGTTCGAGAAGGGGAACACGCGCGGGATCTCCGACGCCGCCATCCGCGCCATCGAGGACTGCGGGCTGGTCCTCAAGGGCCCGATGGAGACGCCCAAGGGCGGGGGCGGCAAGTCCATCAACGTCACGCTCCGCAAGCTCTTCTCCGCCTTCGCCAACTTCCGCGTCTTCCGCACGCTCCCGGGCGTCGAGACCGTCTACAGCAAGGCCGGGCTGCGGATCGACATGTCGATCGTCCGCGAGAACGTCGAGGATACCTACGGCGGGGTGGAGCACCGCCTGACCAACGACATGATCCAGTGCAAGCGCCTGATCTCCGCCCCCGGGTCCGAGCAGGTGGCGCGCTTCGCCTTCCAGACGGCCCGGCGCCTGGGCATCGCCAGGGTCCACTGCGGGCACAAGGCCAACATCATGAAGATGACCGACGGGCTCTTCCTGGATCGCTTCCGGGCGGCGGCCCGGGACTTCCCGGAGATCGAACCGGCGGACGTCATCGTCGACGCCCTGTGCATGAACCTGGTGGTCCGCCCGCAGCAGTACCGCATGATCGTCCTGCCCAACCTTCAGGGCGACATCGTCAGCGACCTGTGCGCCGGGCTCGTGGGCGGGCTGGGGTTCGCGCCCAGCGCCAACATCGGCACCCACGTCTCCATCTTCGAGGCCGTCCACGGCACCGCCCCCGACATCGCCGGGCAGGGCATCGCCAACCCCACCTCGCTGCTGCTCTCCTCGGTCATGCTCCTGCGCCACGTGGGCCTGCTCCACGAGGCCGCCACCATCGACAACGCCCTGCTCGCCACGCTGGAATCGGGCGTGCGCACGGGCGACTTCGGCGATCGGAACAGGCCCGCGGCGGGCACCATGGCGTTCGCCGACGCCGTCGTCGAGCGCCTGGGCAAGACCCCCGGGACGGTGCCCCCCGTGGCCGTCCCGCCCAGGGGCCAGGCCCGCCTGGAGCGCGGCGAGCGCCCCTCCGGGCAGCGCGTCATCCGGACCTTCAAGAACGTCGTGACCCACGTCGTGGGCTGCGACATCTATCTCGACACGCCCCTCTCCGCCGCCGCCCTGGCCGAGGAGATGGCCCGCGCCTGCGCCGACACGCCCTTCAAGCTGAGCCTCATCTCCAACCGCGGCACGATGGTCTGGCCCACCGGCAGCGTCTACACCGAGTGCGTCGACTACTACCGCGTGCGCTTCGAGCTGCGAGACGGCGTCGTGCCCGGCACCTTCGGGCAGTCCCGCTGCGTCGCCCTCATGGACCGCGTCGCCGAGTCCTTCACCGTGTGCAGCTACGAACTCCTGCGCACGTTCGACGGCGTCAAGGGCTTCAGCATGGCCCAGGGGCAGTGACCCATGGGAGGCGTCGAACTGGCCCCGGGCGTCACCGTCCCCGAGCAGGCGCTGTCGTTCACGTTCACCACCAGCACCGGGCCGGGCGGGCAGAACGTCAACAAGCGGGCCACGCGCTGCGTCCTGCGCATCGCCCTGGCCGACCTGCCCCTCCACCCCGAGGCGGTCGAGCGGCTCCGGCACGCCGCGGGGCACCGGGTCACCGACGCGGGCGACCTGGTGATCTCCGGCGGGCGCGAGCGGACGCAGGAACGCAACCGCGACGACTGCCTGGCCCGCCTCCGCGAGCTCCTCGTCGCCGCGATGGTCAGGCCCAAGACGCGCCGACGGACCAGGCCCACGCGCGGATCGAAGGAACGGCGCCTGTCGAGCAAGAAGCGGCGCGGCGAGATCAAGCGCTCGCGCCGGTCGCCGGAGTAGACCTCACACGACCCGGTCGCGGGACATGCGCCGCACGCGCCCGTCGGCGCTCTCGACCAGCACCTCGTGGGCCTCGGTCAGGAAGAGCCCGTGCTCGATGACCCCGACGCAGCGGTCGAGGAACGTCGCCACCTCGTCGGGCCGGTGCTGCTCGCTCAGCGACACGTCGAGCACCAGGTGCGAGTGCTCGGTGCGGAAGGGCTGGCCTTCCAGCGTGCGCCGCACCACGCCCGAGAGCCCGATCTTCCGCAGCTCCTCCCGGATCCACGTCAGCCCGAACTCGAAGATGCAGATCGGCAGCGTGTTCCGCGTGCCCAGGCGCTGCACGATCTTGGACTCGTTCACCAGGTACACCGCGCGACGGGCCGCGTGGGCCAGGATCCGCTGGCGCGCGATCGCCCCGTGCTGCCCCTTGAGCATCCGCAGGTGCCCGTCCACCTCGTCGGCGCCGTCGAAGAGCACGTCCAGCGACGTCTGACCGCTGAACGACTCGACCTTCAGGCCCAGGTCGAGGGCCTGGGCGTCGGCGGCCGTGCTCGTGCCGAAGCACACCACGTCCAGCTTCTCGTCGCGGACGCGGGCCGCCAGGGCCGCCAGGGCCCGCGACGGCGCCCGCCCCATGCCGATCCCGATCGTCATGCCCGACGCCACGCCGGCGACGGCGGCCTCGGCGAGGGCGTCGCGGACGGGGGCCTCCGGGCCCGCCTTGGAGGTCGTGGGTTCAGCCAAAGTTGATCCCCTGGGCCAGCGCCAGATGGGCCCCGTAGTTGACGGTGCACGTCTGACGCCGCATATAGGCCTTCCACGAGTCCGAGCCCGATTCCCGTCCGCCCCCCGTGTCCTTCTCGCCCCCGAAGGCCCCGCCGATCTCGGCGCCGCTGGTCCCGATGTTCACGTTGGCGATGCCGCAGTCCGACCCGGCGGGCGCGAGGAACCGCTCCGCCGACCGCACGCTGTCCGTGAAGATCGCCGACGACAGCCCCTGGTCCACGTCGTTGTTCATCCGCACCGCCTGCTCGACCTCCTTGAACGTGAAGACGTAGAGGATCGGCGCGAAGGTCTCCTCGTGGGCGATGGGCAGCCCCCTGTCCGGCGGGGCCCGCACGATGGTGGGCTCGACGAAGTTGCCGTCCAGCCCCGGCACGCGCACGCGGTCGCCCCCGATGACCACCCGCCCGCCCTGCTCCCGGGCCGTCGCCACCGCCGCCAGGAACGCGTCCACGGCCCGGGCGTTGATCAGCGGGCCCACCAGGTTCCGCTCGTCCATGGGGTCGCCGATGCGGATCTGCTTGTACGCCCCCACCAGCCTGGGCAGCAACTGCTCCACCACCGACTCGTGGACGATCAGCCGCCGCGTCGTGGTGCAGCGCTGGCCCGCGGTGCCCACCGCCGCGAACAGGATCGCCCGCGCCGCCAGGTCCAGGTCCGCCGAACGGTCGACGATCACGGCGTTGTTGCCGCCCAGTTCCAGCAGGCACCGCCCCAGCCGCCCCGCCACCACCTGCCCCACGCGCCGACCCATGCGGCACGAGCCCGTCGCCGAGATCAGGGGCAGACGCCGGTCCGCGACCATGCGCTCGCCCACCGCGTCGTCGGCGCCGATCACGAGGCGGAAGACGCCCGGGTGCCCCATCTGCGTGGCGACGCGGTCGGCGATGCGGTTGCCGGCGATCGCCGTGAGCGGGGCCAGCAGGCTGGGCTTCCACACCACCGTGTCGCCGCACACCGCCGCCAGCATCGCGTTCCACGCCCACACCGCGTTGGGGAAGTTGAAGGCGCTGATGACGCCCACGGGCCCCAGGGGCAGCCACTGCTCGAACATGCGGTGGCAGGGGCGCTCGCTGGGCATCGTCAGCCCGTAGAGCTGGCGCGAGAGCCCCACCGCGAAGTCGGCGATGTCGATCGACTCCTGGACCTCGCCCAGCCCCTCCTGCCGGATCTTGCCGACCTCGAGCGTGACCAGTTCGCCCAGGGGCGTCTTGAGCCGACGGACCTCGTCGCCGATCGCCCGCACGACCTGCCCGCGCACCGGCGCCGGCACCTCGCGCCACTTCAGGAACGCCTCGCGGGCCCCGGCGACGCACGCGTCGTACGACGCCGCGTCGTCCAGCCGCACCGCCGCGATCGCCCGCCCCGTCGCGGGGTTCTCGCTGACGATCACCCCGGGATCGCCCGCGCCCGCCTTCCCCGGCTCCAGCACGCGCGGTTCGTCCCACAACCCCAGCGCTCTCAGGCATTCGGCGGACATCGTCTCACTCTAGCCCTACCGCCCTCCCCGGGGGGCTGGCTGCCGCAGCATCCCGAGCACACGCGCCACGTCGGGCGACGCCGCGTCGCGCACGTAGGCCCCGCTCGTCGCCGCCCCCACCGCCAGGCACTCGCCCAGCCCCATGCGGAGCACCTGCGCCAGCGCGAACCCCGCGTTGAAGTGGTCGCCGGCGCCGGTGGAGAGCCTGGGCGTCGGGGTGAAGGGCCCGTCGACCCACGCCGAGCCGTCGGCGTCCGCCGCCGCCGCGCCCTCCCGCGGGTGGATCACCACGCAGTCCAGCCCGCAGGCGCCGCGGATCGCCTCCGCCGCCGAGCGCACCGCCTCACCCCGCGCCTCGAACCGCGCCAGCCCCAGCGCCCCCGCCAGCCTCTCGCCCTCGGCGAGATTGAGCCCCAGCGTCACCGGCGCCAGCCCGTTCATCCGCGCCAGGTGCGCCAGGGCCCCGCGCAGGTCCGCGTCCGTGCGCTTGGCCGGGTCGCACAGGTCGATGTAGACGCGCCGGGGCCGCGCCGTCACGATCGGCAGCACCTCGTCGCACAGCCCGTCCCAGATCCCCTCCACCCCCGCCATCATCACCCAGTTGACGATCCCGATCAGGGCCGAGCGGTCGACCAGATCGACGATCGCGCCCAGCCCCATGCGGTCCTTGATCGCGCCCCACGTCACCCGCTGCACGTTGGCGGGGCGCCCCAGCATGAGCTTGCCGTCGTCGAACTCGAGGGCGTCTGTGTGGGCGGGCGGGGCGATGGGCACGACGCGGGCGCACCGCCGGGCCAGCTCGCCGTAGAGCGGGTGGAGCTGGGCCGGGTTCTCCTCCATCCCCACCGCGCCCACGAACGTCGTGGGCATGCCCAGCCTCGCCAGCCCCGCCGCCATCAGCGGCCCGTTGCCGCCGAACCGCTCCTCGGTCACGACCATCTCCAGGTTCGTGCTCCGCCCGGCGGCCCCGGCGACGCGCTCCGCGAACCCCGCGATCGTGCGCACACGCTCGTAGTCGCCCGGCCCCATCGAACGCCGACGGTCCACGACCTCGATGATCGCGTCGATGAACCCGTCGAACCCGACCAGGGCGTGGAGCCCGCGCACGTCCGCCGACGCTCGCTCCAGCGCCGCCGCCGCGGATTCGTGGACGTCCGGGTGACCCATGGGCCTAACTGAAGCACGGCGTCCGCCCGCGGTCCAACCGCCTACCACTGGGCATGCGGTTCGTGCTCGCGACGGGGAACCCGCACAAGCTGGAGGAACTCCGCGCCATCCTGGCCCGCGAGGGCGTGGCCGACCGCGTCGAGCTCCTCTCGCTCGCGGAGGTCCCGGGCGGGCCCTTCCCCGAGCCCGCCGAGACGGGCCGCACGTTCGAGGCCAACGCCGCGATCAAGGCCCGCGCCTACGCCGACGCCACCGGGCTCCCGTGCCTGGCCGACGACTCGGGCCTCGAGGTCGACGCCCTCGCCGGCCGACCGGGCGTGATCTCCAGCCACTACTCGACCGACGGCGTGGAGACCGGCCTCTCCCGCCCCGAGCGCGACCGCCTCAACAACGAGCGCCTCCTCCGCGACCTCGACGGAGTCCCCCCCGACCAGCGCACGGCCCGGTTCGTGTGCGTCATGGCCCTGGCGTGGCCCCACTCCCAGGCCCGGCGACACCGGCCGCGGGCCGGTCCCCCGGACACACCACGCTTCTTCCGCGGCGCCTTCGAAGGCCGCGTCGGGCTGCGCGGCGACGTGCCCCGCGGGCCCCACGGCTTCGGGTACGACCCCCTCTTCCTCGTCGCGCCCGACTTCCGCCTCACCAGCGCCGAACTGCCCCCCGACGAAAAGAACCGGCTCAGCCACCGCGCCGCCGCCGCCCGGTCACTGTGCGAGTTCCTGCACACGCTCCCGGGCCGGCCCTGACCGGCGAATCATCCACCATGCGCCACCCCGCTCTCGCGTGCCTTCTCCTCTCTCTCGCGCCGCCCGCGCTCGCCGGGCAGGACCCGCCCATCACGCTCACCAGGGGCCTCTTTGTCGATCGCGTGGTGCGAGCCGGGCGCGACCTGGTTCGGTTCGACCCGATCGCCCAGTCCGTCGCGTCCGGCGCCTTCAGGGCCCCGGCGGCCGGCGACGCCGTCGCGGGCGGTGATCGCACCTGGACCGTGGGATCCGCCGACGACCATGGGTGGTTCGACGCCGCCCTGGGGCGCTCCGGCTACGGCTACTTCGAGGTGACCAGCCCGCGCCAGCGCGTCGCGGTGCTCGACGCCCTCGCCCACGCGATGATCTACGTCGACGGCGAGCCCCGGATGGGCGACCCCTACGCGGGCGGCGCCGTCAGCGTCCCCGTCCGCCTCCGCGCGGGCGTCACGCCGCTGCTCGTGGCCATGGGCGGGCGGGCCCCATTCCGAGCCGTGCTGCGCGAGCCCCGCGCCCCCGTCGAGCTCGACGCCCGCGACACCACGCTCCCCGACCTGCTCGAAGGCGACGACGTCACGCCGGTCTGGGCCGGGATCGTGCTCCGCAACTGCACGATCGAGCGCCAAACCGTCCGCGTCGAGGCCCGCGCCGAGGGCGCGGGCGATTGGCGGTTCGTCCGCGACCTGACCCTCGAGCCCCTCGCAACCACCAAGCCCGCCCTCACCCTCCCCGGCACGCTCCCGGCGACGGGCGACACGGCCGGCGTCGAACTGCGGGCCCGCGTGCCGGGGCTGGAGGGCGAGGACATCGCGAAGCTCGCCCTGCGCGTCCGCCGCCCCGACCAGTCGCGCCGCGTCGTCTACCACTCGACACTCGACGGAAGCGTGCAGTATTACGCCGTCGTCCCCCCGCTGGGGGAAGAGCCGCCCGGGATGGTGCTCTCGCTCCACGGCGCCAGCGTCGAGGCGACGGGCCAGGCCGACAGTTACGCACGCAAGCCCGGGCTGTGGATCGTCTGCCCGACGAACCGCCGCCCCTTTGGCTTCGATTGGGAGAGCTTCGGGCGCGAGGACGCCTTGAGCGTCCTCCAGGCCGCGGCCCACCGGTTCAGGCCCGACCCCTCGCGAACCTACCTGACCGGGCACTCGATGGGCGGGCACGGGTCGTGGCAGCTCGCGACGCTCTTCCCCGACCGCTTCGCGGCGGTGGCGCCCAGCGCGGGATGGATCAGCTTCGAGTCCTACGCCGAGGCCCGCGGCGACGCGCCGGACCGGGGCGACCAGGACCCGATCCGCCTCATGCTCCGCCGGGCCGCGTGCACCAGCGACACGCTCGCCCATGTCTCCAACCTCGCGTCGATGGGGGTGTTCATTCTCCACGGCGACGCGGACGACAACGTCCCCGTCGGCGAGGCCCGACGCATGGGCGAGGTGCTCGGCGTGTTCCACCGCGATTGGCGGACGCACGAGGAGCCCGGCGCCGGGCACTGGTGGGACTCGGGCCGGTGGAAGGACCACGCCGGCGCCGCCTGCGTCGACTTCCCGCCCATCTTCGACTTCTTCGCCGCACGCCGCCTGCCCCGGCCGGGCGAGGTGCGCCTGGTCGACTTCGTCACGTCCAACCCGGCGGTGTCGGGCGAGTGCCACTGGGCCGGCGTCGTGGCCCAGGAGCGGCGCCTCCGCCCCTCGCGGCTCGTGCTCGACTTCGACCCGGCCTCGCGCCGCGTCCGCGGGACCACCGACAACGTGCGCGCCATGACGCTCTCCCCCGACCTCCGAGGCGAGCGCGGGCTGTCGCTCACGCTCGACGGGCAGGACGTCACGCTCGACGCCGCCGGGCCGATCGTGATCCACCGCCTCGGCGGGCGCTGGGAGCAGGGCCCGCCCATCGCGCCCATCCCCCCCGGCTCGTTCGTCGATGCCTACGCGGGCTTCGTCTTTGTGTACGGCACGGGCGGGTCGCCCGAAGAGTCCGCCCAGGCCCTCGCCCACGCCCGCTACGACGCCGAGCAGTGGTGGGTCCGGGGCAACGGCTCCGCGCGCGTCCTCTCCGACCGCGCCTACCTGGCGATGCAGGACCCGCCGATCGTCAGCATGCTCTACGGCGGCGAGGACACCAACCTCGCCTGGGCCGCGGTGCTCCCCGACGCCCAGGTCCGCGTGCGCCGCGGAGTGGTTTCCCTCGGCTCGCGCGAGATCACCGGCTCGGCGGGCGTGCTCGCGGTCCAACGCGGGCGCGACGGCGGGCCCGTCGGCGTCATCGCCGGCACCGACCTCCCCGGCGCCCGAACGCTCGAACGCCTCCCCCTCTTCGTCTCGGGCGTGGGCGTCCCCGAGGTCGTCGTCGTCCGCCCCGACCTGTTCACGCGCGGCGAGGGCGCCATCGTCGCCTGCGGGTTCCTGGGCAACGACTGGGGCGTCGAGTCCGGCGAGATCCACTTCCGCGACCAGACCGGCAGGCGATAGCCCCGCGGCGTCAGGGGATCAGCGTGATGGCCCCGTCGCCCGCGTCGAACGCGGGCACGACCGGGATCGTGTCCGGGAGCGAGCAGAACTCGACGTCCGCCCCGAGGCCGATCCGCACCAGGTTCCGCCCGCCGCGCGACTCCCTCATGAGCCCCCGCAGCCCTTCGCGCAAGGCAAGGCGTCCCCGCCACGCCGCCAGACACAGCCGCCCCGCGTCGTCCGGCGCGAGCATCCGCCCCATCCCGACGAGCCGCTCGACCATCGCGCCCGCGGGCAGGCAGTCGTCGAGACTGACCCGTCCTCCCGTGCCCGCGCAGAGCAGGTGCACCGGTCGCTCGTCCGCCGCCACCGCCGCGCACAGCGCCGACAGGTTGGCCATCGACCCGACGAGGACGCGGTCGGCGAGGCCCGCGTGCCGCAGCGCCGCCGTGCCGTTGGTGGTGGTGAAGACGACCTCGCGCCCGGCGACCCGCTCGGGCGTGTAACTCGCGGGCGAGTTGTCCAGGTCAAAGCCGGGGATGAGCACGCCCCCGCGCTCGCCCCCCAGCAGGGCCCCGCCGCCCCGCCCCGCCAGCGCCTCCTCGACGGTGAGCGTGGGGATGACGCGGGCGGCCCCCGCCGCCAGCGCCGCCGCGATCGTCACGCTTGCGCGCAGGTTGTCGATCATCACCACCACGCCGCCGCGCAGGGCCTCGGGCTCGACGTGGGCCGGCACAAGGTGCACGTGCGTCGGTCGCCGTCCCTCGCTGGGGTCGGTCGTCGGCGCGGCGGCGTCGGGCGCGGGCATCGGGGCTGAGCGTAGCCCTCGCGCCCGTGGGACCGGCCCCCGGCCCGTGGGCGGCGCCGCTTCTCCCGCGCGCAACAAACCCCCGGCTTGCGCCGGGGGCTCGTCGATCAGGCGATCGCTCCGGAGGCTACTCCTCCTTCACCTTGTACTCGGCGTCGATGACGTCGTCCTTCTTGGGCTCGCCCGCCGCGGTCCCCGCCGTCTCGGGCCCGGGCGTCTGCTTCTTCGCCGCCTCCTCGTAGACGATCTTGCCCAGCTCCATGCTCGCCTTTTCGAGCTCGGCCAGGGCCGCGGTGATCGCGGCGGGCTCGTCGCCCCGGGCGGCCGACTCCAGGTTCGACAGCGCGCTCTCGACCTTGGCCCGCACGTCCTGCCCCACCTTTCCGCCGTGCTCCTCAAGGGCCTTGCGGGTCTGGAAGAGGGCCTGGTCGGCCCGGTTCTTGAGGTCGGCGACCTCGCGGCGCTTCTTGTCCTCGTCGGCGTGGGCTTCGGCGTCGCGCTTCATGCGCTCGATCTCGTCCTTGGGGATGCCGCCCGAGTTGGTGATCTTGATGTCCGCCTTCTTGCCCGTGCCCTTGTCGGTGGCGACCACCGTCAGGATGCCGTTGGCGTCCAGCGAGAACTCGACCTCGATCTGCGGGGCCCCGCGCGGCGCCGGCGCGATCCCGGTCAGGTCGAACTGCCCGAGCAGGCGGTTGTCCCCCGCCATCTGCCGCTCGCCCTGGTAGACCTTGATCGTCACCGACGTCTGCCCGTCCGCCGCCGTCGAGAAGACCTCCTTCTTCGACGTCGGGATCGTCGTGTTCCGCGCGATGAGCACCGTCATCACGCCGCCCAGCGTCTCCACGCCCAGGGAGAGCGGCGTGACGTCGAGCAGCAGGATGTCCTTGACGGCCCCCGTGAGCACGCCCCCCTGGATGGCGGCCCCGATCGCCACCACCTCGTCCGGGTTCACGCTCCTGTTGGGCTCGCGCCCGAAGATCTCCCTGGCGATCTGCTGCACCCTGGGCGTGCGCGTCGATCCGCCCACGAGCACGACCTCGTCCACCTTGGACGCGTCCAGCTGCGCGTCCTTCAGGGCCGAGAGGCAGGGCTGCTTGAGGCGCTCGAACAGGTCGGCGCACAGCGACTCGAACCTGGCCCGCGTCACCGACACCTGCAGGTGCTTGGGCCCCGCCTGGTCCGCGGTGATGAAGGGCAGGTTGATCGTCGTCTCCTGCATCGTCGACAGCTCGCACTTGGCCTTCTCGCACGCCTCCTTCAGGCGCTGCAGGGCCATCGAGTCCTTGCGCAGGTCGATCCCCTCCTTGCGCCGGAACTCCTCGGCGACGTGGTCGATGAGCTTCTGGTCCCAGTCGTCGCCGCCCAGGTGCGTGTCGCCGTTGGTCGAGAGCACCTCGAAGACCCCGTCGCCGATGTCGAGGATCGACACGTCGAACGTGCCGCCGCCCAGGTCGAAGACCGCGATCTTCTGGTTCTTGGCCTTCTTGTCCATCCCGTAGGCCAGGGCCGCCGCCGTCGGCTCGTTGATGATCCGCTCGACCTTCAGCCCCGCGACCTCGCCCGCGTCCTTGGTGGCCTGGCGCTGGGCGTCGTTGAAGTACGCCGGCACCGTGATCACCGCCCGCTCGACCTTCTCGCCCAGGTAGTCCTCCGCCGTCTTCTTGAGGTCCTGGAGGATGAAGGCGGAGATCTGCTGCGGCGTGAACTCGCCCTGGTTCACCTTGACCTTGACGAACTCCTCGGGAGCCCCGGTGACCGCGTAGGGCACCTTGCTCTCCTCGTCCCCGGACTTGCCGTAGCCCGCCGCCGCCCTCGCCGACACCTCCGCGTGACGCCGACCCATGAACCGCTTGATCGAGAAGATCGTGTTCTTCGGGTTCGTCACCTGCTGGTGCTTGGCGGGCTGCCCCACCAGGCGCTCGCCCTTGTCGGTGAACCCGACCACCGAGGGCGTGATCCGCGAGCCGGAACTGTTGATCAGGACCTTGGGCTGCCCACCCTCCATGATCGAAACGACGGAGTTGGTGGTGCCCAGGTCGATGCCGATGATCTTGGACATGCGCGGTTCCTCCCCACCCGGGCACGGACGCCGGGCTCCTCACCCCATCGTTGCAACCTCGGTGCCAGCCGACCGCCCCGCGACGCCGCGCCCGTGGGCCCGGACCGCCCCGCACGCTCCCACGACCCCGCTCGCCTCAACGCGAGGCCCGACGCGCCTGCCGAAATGGCAGACGACCCGCGCCCGCCCAGCCCCACGCGCGAGCGTGGGGTCCGCGGGCCGCCGGGCCCCGGGCGTGCGCCCGGGGCCCGTCAGACACCGAGCTCCTCCGCGACGCTCTCCAGCGTTTCGGGCTCGCCGCTCTCGCCCGCCAGCGCCGCCGCCGTCGGCGCCGTCGCCAGCGGCCTGCCCGACGCGTCCGTCAGCGCCTTGCCGTCCAGGGTCCGCACGATCGCGACCGGATTGGCCTTCGCGTGCGCCTCCAGGGCCTTCTCCAGTTCGGCCCGCTGGGCCTCGGGCAGGTCCGCCCACTTGCCCCGCCCCCGGCATTGGGGGAAGCGCGAGCACCCCAGCCACGGCCCGCGCAGGCCCGACCTCAGGTTCAGCGGCGCCTCGCACGTCGGGCACTTCAACTCGGTCACCAGGGGCGGCGGGCTGGGGGCCGTCACCTTCCCCTTGCGGTCGATGTTCAGGATCCCGTCGCAGGGGTTCTCCTTGTCGCCGTAGCGCGAGCACCCGAGGAAGTCGCCGAACCGCCCCGTGCGCTTGGTCATGGGCCCGCCGCACTTCACGCACGCCACGTTCACCGTCGCCGCCGCCGGCCGCGGCCTGCCTTCGCGGTCCACCGGGCTGGCGTAGCGGCACTCCGGGTACAGCGAGCAGGACAGGAAGCGCCCGTTCTTCCCGAAGCGGTACACCAGCGGCGAGGCCCCGCGACCCGCCTTCTCGCACTCCGGGCACGTGTACTCGGGCGGCGCCGGCGTCGTCTCCGCCTTGGCGTGCTGCATCAGCTTCTCGGCCTTGGCCAGGTCCTTGGCGAAGGGCACGTAGAAGCGCTTGAGCATGTCCACCCAATCGAGGTGGTCCTCCTCGACCTTGTCCAGTTGCGCCTCCATCTCGCGCGTGTACCCCACCTGGATGATGTCGTCGAAAGCCTCGAGCAGCTTGTCCGTCACCACCTCGCCCAGGTCCGTGGCGTAGAAGCGCCGCTGCAGCTGCTCGACGTACCCGCGCTCCTGGATCACCGAGATGATCGACGCGTACGTGCTCGGGCGACCGATCCCCTCCGACTCCAGCGTCTTGATCAGGCTCGCCTCGCTGTAGCGAGCCGGCGGGCCCGTGAACTTCTGCTGGGGCTCGACGCCGAACGCCGCGACCCGCGCCCCCTCCCGCACCGCCGGCAGAGTCTGGATGTCGTCGGCCCCGGGCACGCCCACGACCCTGTAGAACCCGTCGAACGCCAGCCTCCGCCCCGTCGCCCGGAACGTCAGGGGCGTCTTGGGGTCCGCCCCGCCCGTGATCGACACCGCCGTCGAATCCCACTCCGCCGGCGTCATCTGGCCCGCCACGAACCGCTCCCAGATCAGCGTGTACAGGCGGAACTGGTCCTCCGAGAGCGCCCGCCGCACCTTCGAGGGCGTGAGGGCCACGTCCGTCGGACGGATCGCCTCGTGCGCCTCCTGGGCCGCCTTGTTGCTGCTCGAATAGACGTTGGGGCTCGCGGGCAGGTAGCGCTCGCCGAACTGCCGCCCGATGAACGCCCGCGCCATGTCGACGGCCTCGCCCGACAGGTTGGTCGAGTCCGTGCGCATGTAGGTGATCAGGCCGACCGGCCCCTCGCCCGGGATCTCCACGCCCTCGTACAGCGCCTGGGCCGCACGCATGGTCCGCTGGGCCCCGAACCCCAGGCGCGAACTGGCCGCCTGCTGCAGCGTGCTCGTGATAAAGGGCGCCGGCGGGCGCGACGCCGTGCGCCTGGTCTCGATCGCGCTCACGCGGTAGGGCGTCGCGGAATCCACCCGCCCCGTCGCCGTGCGCACGAACCGGGCCGGGCCCTTGCCCTCAGGATCCTCGCGGACCGTGACCTCGGGCCCGCCGATCCCCGCCAGGCGCGCGATCCTCCCGATGCGCTCCGAGAGGTCCTCGGGCTCGCCGTCGCGCACCGACGCCGACAGGTCGAACGCCTCGCCCCCCACCTCGACCAGGTCGGCCGCGAACCCGCCGTGCTCCGCCAACCACGCGTTCTGCGCCTTGAGCGTGGGCGCGGCGCCCTTCTCATCGCGCTGCCCGAGCACCTTCGCCCACCGCTCCGACAGCCCCGGGGCGGCCGACAGATCGGGCGTGAACTCGCCGCGGACCGCCCAGAACTCCGAGGGCACGAAGGCCCGGATCTCGCGCTCGCGCTCCACCACCAGCCGCACCGCCACGCTCTGCACGCGGCCCGCCGACAGCCCCCGCGCCACCTTCTTCCACAGGAGCGGCGAGACCTGGTACCCCACGATCCGGTCCAGGATCCGACGCGCCTGCTGCGCGTTCACCCGGTCCTGGTCGATCGGGTGCGGCTTCCTGAAGGCCCGCTCGATCTCGCTCTTGGTGATCGCCGGGAAGATCACCCGCTTGGCCCGCCCCGGCTCGATCCCCAGCTCCTGGGCCAGGTGCCAGGCGATCGCCTCGCCCTCGCGGTCAAGGTCCGTCGCGAACCACACCTCGCCCCCCGTCGACCGCACGTCCTTGGCCGCACGCTTGAGGTCCTCGACCACCTTCTCCTTGCCCGGCAGCACCTGGTACGTCGGCTCGAAGCGGTTGGCCACGTCGACGCCCGGCACCGGGTCCTTCACGCCCTTGGGATTGCGGTTGGGCAGGTCGCGCACGTGCCCGATGCTCGCGAGCACCACGTACTCCGGCCCCAGGTACTTGTTGATCGTCCTGGCCTTGCTGGGCGACTCGACGATCACCAGGCTCTTGCCCTTGGCCGACCCGGCCACGTACCCAAGCCCCGCCGATCGCCTCCCCGGGCCCCGACCGCGCGCTCCGCCCCCGCCCGCCGCGGCGGGCTTCTCCTTGGACTTGCTCGCCGCCTTCTTGGCCATCGGGTTCGTGACTCGGCGCGCCCAGACCCGGGCACGCACCAGAGACAAGGACCCAAGGAAAGCGACCGCCCGCCGACGAGTCAAGCGGTTCGGGGTCCGGTCGGTATCCTACGCCCGCCCCGCCGCCGTCCCGAGGTGCCGCAGCACCAGGCCGGGCCAATCCGCCTCCGGGACGCCCCCGGCGTCGATCCACAGCCCCCCCGGCACCGCCCGCAAGCGCCGCAGCCACGTCCGCTGGTTCTTGGCCAACCGCCGGGTCTCGATCTTGATCGCCTCGACGGCCTGCTCCAGCGGCTCGCCGCCGACCAGGTGGCGCACCAGCTGCTTGTACCCCAGCGCCTCGGCCGCCTGCCCGGTCAGCACCCCCCGCGCCAGCAGCGAGCGGGTCTCGTCGAGCAGGCCCCGCTCCATCATCGTGCGCACGCGGGCGTTGATGCGGGCGTTGATCGCCCCGCTCGCCCAGTCGAGCCCGATCAGCGCGGCGTCGGGTCGGCGGGCCCGGTCCCACTGCGACTGCTGGGCCGAGATGGGCGCGCCGGTGAGGCGGTGGACCTCCAGCGCGCGCACGGTGCGGCGGATGTCGTTGGGGTGCAGGCGGGTGGCGGCGGCGGGGTCGACCCGCTCCAGTTCCCGCCGCAGCGCCTCGGGGGACATCGCCAGGAACTCCGCGCGGAGCTCGGCGTCGGCCCGCGGGCCCTCGAACATCCCCTCCAGGAGGATCTTGACGTAGAGGTGCGTGCCGCCGACGACGATGGGGAGCCGCCCGCGCGAGCGGATGTCGGCGATCGCCGCCTCGGCGCGCACGAGCCAGTCGGCGACGCTGAAGGGCTGCCCGGGCTCGACCAGGTCGATGAGGTGGTGCGGGACCGCCGCCCGCTCCGCCCCGGTGGGCTTGGCGGTGCCGATGTCCATGCCGCGGTAGACCTGGAGGGCGTCGGCGGAGACGACCTCGCCGCCCCCGGGCCAGTCCCGCGCCAGCGCGAGCGCGAGGGCGGACTTGGCGCCAGCGGTGGGTCCGACGATGACCGGGAAGGGGGTCACGCTCGAGCGTAGAGCGTCGCGGGGCACGAGGTTCGGGTACTATCCGGTCGCCCCGGGGGCGGTCGGCCTCGTCGCCCGGGTCCCGCATGCTCCTGACACTCAACGCCTCGTGCCTGCGAGACAAGCTCCTTTCGTCCACGCCGGGCGGGGTGTCGCTCGATTCGCTGCCGCGGTTCGCACGCGACGTGATCGGGGTCCACGGGCTGTACCTCTCGACGGAGCTGTTGAAGGGGGCGGACCGGAAGCGCCTGGAGCAGATGCGCGAGCGGGCCGACAAGGCCGGGTGCGCCGTGCTGCTGCTCCAGGAGACCGCCCCTGCGGTGCTCACGACCCCCGCCAAGGCCGACGCCGCGGTCGAGCGGCTGACGCGGGTGGTGGAGGCGGCGTCGGCGCTGGGGGCCGCGGCCATCAGCGTGCGCCTCGAGGCGGGCGCGACGCCCGCGGCGGTGGAGTCGGCGGTGGCGCGCCTCAAGGAGGTCGCGAAAGCGGCGGACGCCCGCGACGTCAACGTGCTGATCGCCCCGGGCCCGGGCCTGACCGACGACCCGGACCGCGTCACCGAGATCATCAAGAAGGTGGGCGGGTTCCGCATCGGCACCTGCCCCGACTTCGAGTCGGCGCTCACGCACAAGAACCCCGGCGCGTTCCTGCGCCGCCTGACCCCCTACGCCACGGCCCTGGTCGCCAACACGGTCCAGTTCGAGGAGGGCGAGCCGACCCCGCCGCCCGTGCGGCCCAAGAGCAAGCCCGAGGCGGCGTCCGCCAAGGGCAAGCCCGCCGACGTTGACGACGAGGACCTGGACGAGGAGATGTCGCCGGAGGACCTGCTGGCGGCGTTGGCGCCCGAGGAGGACGAGGAGGAGCCCGAGCCGGAGCCCGCGCTCATCCACCGCCCCTACGACCTGGCGCCGCTGCTGGAGTCGGTGCTGGCGGTGGGGTACGAGGGGAGCATCGGGCTGGACTACCGGGGCTCGGGGGACGCGACGACGGGTCTGATCCAGAGCCGACGGGCCATCCAGCGGATCCTCGACGCGCAGGCGTAAGCCGTCGCGCGGGCGCGGGGGGTACACTGAAACCGGGCCGCCGCGTTCGGTCGAGCGCGGCCCGCGGAGCACGGCGACATGGCGGCGGTGCCCTCCAGCACGACGACCCGGACGGCCCACGGCGCCGTGCCGCACGTCGAAGTCCGCACGCCCCGCCGACCACTCCACCCCTTGCTCCCCAGCGACAAGCCCATCATCGTGACGATCGACGGCCCGGCGGGGACGGGCAAGTCGTCGGTGGCCCGCCTGCTGGCGCGGCGGCTGGGGCTGGACTTCCTCGACACGGGGGCGATGTACCGGGCCGCCGCCGTCGTCGCCATCGAGCGCGGGCTGGGGGTGGATCGCGCGGCGGAACTGGTCGCCGCCGTCGTTGACGCCGACCTGCACTTTGACTGGTCCGCCGACCCGCCCGACATCCTCGCCTCCGGGCGGTCCGTGTCGTCGCGGATCCGCGGGGGCGACGTGACGGCGGTGGTGTCGCCCATCGCGGGCATCCCCGCCCTGCGCCGGCACATGGTGCGCAAGCAGCGGTTGATCGCGGCCCAGCACCCGCGCCTGGTGACCGAGGGGCGCGACCAGGGCTCGGTGGTGTTCCCCGCCGCCCCGGTCAAGTTCTACCTGGACGCGGCCCCGGCGACGCGGGCCCGGCGACGCGCCGACCAGTTGCGCGAGGCGGGGCTGGACGCCGACGCCGACGCGCTCCTCGCCGACATCACCGAGCGCGACCGCTCCGACAGCACGCGCCGCGAGGGCCCGCTGATCAAGCCGGGCGACGCCATCGTGGTGGACACGACGTCGCTCTCGCTCGAGGGCGTGGTGGGCACGCTGGAGCGCCTGGTGCTGGAGCGGATGGCAAGGGCATGACGCCTCCGCCCGACCCCGGCCCTTTGCAGCGCCTGATCTACCGCCTGGCCCGCGCGACCGTCGCCCTGCTCACGTCCATCGTCTACCGCGCCCGGGCCTTCGGGGCCCACCGCGTGCCGGCGCGTGGCGGCGTCCTGCTGGTCGCCAACCACCAGTCGCACCTCGACGGGCCCCTGATCGGCATCGCCGCCCACCGGCCCCTGTGGTTCGTCGCGCGGGTCGGGCTCTTCTCGTTCAAGCCCTTCGGCTGGCTCCTCGCCGCGCTCAACTCCATCCCCATCCGCCAGGGGGAGAGCGACGCGGCGGCGATCCGGGCCCTGATCGCCCGCCTCGACGCCGGCGGCGCGGTCCTGATCTTCCCCGAGGGGTCGCGCACGCCCGACGGCTCGCTCCAGCCCTTCTCGCGGGGGACCGCCCTCCTCATCAAGCGGACCGGGTGTCCCGTCGTCCCCGTCGCGGTCGAGGGTTGCTTCGACGCCTGGCCGCGATCCAGGCTCCTGCCGCGGCTGTGGCGGCGGCGGGTCGCCGTCGCGTTCGGAGAGCCCATCGGGCACGACGAGTTGATGCGCGACGGGCCGGACGGGGCCCTGACGCGCCTGGCGGAGGAGATCGAGTCGCTGCGGCGCGGGCTCGTGCCGTTCCCGCGCTGAGGGGGGCAAGGCGGGCGCACCCTACGATGCCCGCGTGACGATCCCGCGGATTGCCATTGTGGGCCGACCCAACGTCGGCAAGAGTTCGCTGCTCAACATGATCGCCGGGGCCAAGGTCTCGATCGTGGACCCGACGCCGGGCGTGACGCGCGACCGGGTCGCGGCCATCATCGACCTGCCGCCGCCCGACGGCCTGGGCCCGGTCAAGACCGTCGAGCTGGTCGACACGGGCGGGTTCGGGGTGTACGTGGCCGAGGGGGCCCGGTACGACGAGATCGGGCACGACCTCACGCGGCTGACGGGGGACATCGAGGCCCAGATCAGGCACGCGATCTCGACGGCGGACGTGGTGCTCTTCTGCGTCGACGCCCAGCGCGGGCTGACCCCGCACGACGAGCAGATCGCCCGCATGCTCCGCCGGCAGGAGCTGGGCGACACCCAGCGCCAGCCCGCCCGCAAGGGGAAGGGCAAGGCCCGCACGCCCGCCGCCTCCGTCCCCATCCGCGTCGTGGCGACCAAGGTCGACGGGCCCAAGTGGGAGGCGCACGCGCTCGAGCTTGCGGCCCTGGGCTTCGGCGAGCCGCTCATGTGCTCGGCGAAGAACAACTACATGCGCCGCGACCTGGTGGACACGCTCTACGGGCTGACGCCCCAGGCCCAGGACACGGGCAAGGACCTCCGCGCCGACCTCAAGATCGCCATCATCGGCAAGCGCAACGCGGGCAAGAGCACCCTGGTCAACACGCTCGCCGGCGAGGAGCGGATGATCGTCAGCGAGATCCCCGGCACCACCCGCGACGCCGTCGACGTCCGCCTCGAACTGGACGACGGGCGCGTCGTGGTGGCGATCGACACGGCGGGGCTGCGGCGCAAGAAGAGCCTGCGGGGGGCCCTGGAGTGGTACGCCCTCGACCGCCTGGAACGCTCCATCCACCGCGCCGACGTCGTCCTGCTCCTCCTCGACGCCACCACCAGGATCAGCCAGGTGGACGAGCACCTGGCCCAGTTGGCGGCCCGGAGCTACAAGCCGGCGGTGCTGGTGGTGAACAAGTGGGACATCGCCTCGGGGCGTCCGGGGCGCAAGGGCGAGCCGGTCACGCCCGAGGACTACGAGACCTACCTGCGGGACGAGCTCAAGGGCATGGCCCTGGCGCCGATCAGCTTCATGTCGGGCAAGGACGGGCTGAACGTGCGCGAGACGATCGACCTGGCCTTCGAGCTGCACGGGCAGGCCGGGCGGCGCGTGACGACGGGCCGGCTCAACCGCCTGCTCCGCGAGATCCTGGACCGGCGCGGGCCGCCCAGCAAGCTGGGGACGATCGCCAAGCTCTACTACGCGGCCCAGGTGGCGACGCACCCGCCCACCATCGCCATCGTGGTGAACCGCCCGGAGCAGTTCACGCCCAACTACCGGCGCTACCTGGTGAACCGGATCCGCGAGGGGATGGGGTTCGACGAGGTGCCGGTGAAGCTGCTGGTGCGGGGGCGCAAGCCGGGCGAGTCGTGGGAGGACCCCGGCGCCGAGGCCCGCCTCAAGGCAGAGGCCGCGGGCGCCGAGGAGGGCGTGCTGTCCGCCGCGGAGTATTTCGAGGACGAGTAGGCGGTCAATCCTCGTCGGCGTCGTCCTGGGCCTGTGCGGCGACCTCGGCCTCGACCTGCTCGAGGGGCTTCTCTTCCTCGACCTTCTCGCCGCGGGCGAGCTTCTCCGCCTTTTCCTTCTCCATCTTGCGCTTGAAGGCCTCGACCTTGGGTCGGTCGGGGGCGAGGATGATGCTGGCCTGCTTGCCCATCCATCGGGGCGTCTGCTCGACCTTGGCGACGTCGGCGAGGGCGTCGGCGACGTCCTTGAGCTTGGCCAGGCCCAGGTCCTTGTGGGCGATCTCGCGTCCGCGGAAGCGCTGCGTGACCATGACCTTGTGCCCCTCGAGCAGGAAGCGCCGGCTCTGGTCCACGCGGATCTTCACGTCGTGGTCGCCGATCTTGATCGAGCGCCCCAGGCGCACTTCCTTGAGCTCGCTGGACTTGGAGTGCGCCCGCCGCTGCCGCGCCTCCAGGCTCATCTCGTACTTGTACTTGCCGTAGTCCATGATCTTGCAGACCGGGGGGCGGGCGTCGGGGCTGATCTCGACGAGGTCCAGCCCCAGCTCCTGCGCCCTGCGGAGGGCCTCGGAGGTCTCCACGACGCCGATCTGCTCGTTCTCCGGACCGATCAGCCTGATCGGGGTGATCCGGATCATCATGTTCACGCGGATGCGCTGCGGCATCCCCGACTCACGCTGAAAACGCCCGAATGCGATGTTCGTCACTCCCTTCGTGCACACACGCACCGCCCGCCGGGACACTTGCCCGGAGCCGCGTCGGCCCGCACCTTGGCAAAAGCCTAACCCGCCCGCCCGCGCCGAGCAACCCCGGCGCCCGGATCGGTCCCCCGGCTCCCGTCATTGACGCGTCGCCAGCAGGGCGATGTTGAACCCCACGCTCAGCACCAGCAGCCCCGAGAGCGTCCAGAACCACCACTGCCGCAGCACGTCCCCCGAGTCGGTGGAGATCAGGGCGGGGGCGACGGCCTGGAGGGGCTGGGCCGCCTCCGCCTGGGCCAGCTGCGCCAGCGCGTCCGCCGGCGCCTCCCTGTGCGCGATCGTCGGCGTCTTCCCGGACCGCACCGCCCGAAGGTCGATCAGGAGGTCGGCGCAGGTCTGGTAGCGGCGTCGGGCCTCCTTGGCCATCATCATCTCGATGACCTCCGAGATCCCAGCCCCCAGCTTGGGGTTCACGTGGTCCGGCGCCACCAGGTCCGCCTTCAGGTGCTTGTGCATCACCGCCGACGGGTTCTTCCCGTCGAACGGCACCGACCCCGTCACCATGTGATACAGCGTGGCCCCGAGGCTGTAGATGTCCGCCGGGGGCCCGATCGTCAGCTCCCCCCGGATCTGCTCCGGCGAGATGTAGTAGGGCGTGCCGAAGGCCTTGCCCGCCTCCGCCTCCGCCATCTCCTTGTCGCTCACGGCCCGGGCCAGACCCATGTCCGCCAGCTTGGCCATGCCCTGCTGGTTGATCATGATGTTCTTGGGCTTCACGTCGCGGTGGATCAGCCCGCGCTGGTGGGCGTGCTGCAGGGCCTCGGCGATCTGGATCACGATGTCCAGCGCGTCGGCCTCCGCGTAACGCCTGTGCCTCACGATGTCGTCGTACACCGTCCGACCGTCCACGAACTCCATCACGAAGTAGTGGTAATCCCCCGCCTTCCCCACGTCGTAGGCCTGCACGATGTTGGGGTGGTTGAGCTGGGCCGCCGCCCGGCCCTCGGCGTAGAACCGCTCGATGAACTGCGGGTTGCTCGAGAACTTCCGCGGCAGCACCTTGATCGCCACCGTCCGGTCGAGGCTCATCTGGCGGGCCTTGAACACCGACGCCATCGCCCCCGCCCCGAGCTTGCCAAGGACCTTGTACCCCGGGATCTTCTGCCCCGAACGCTCCGCCTCGACGATCTGCTTGAGCCGCGCCATCTGGCGCTTCGTGACGTAGTCGTTCCGGACCAGCAGGTGCACCAGCGACCGCTGGTTGTCGTCCTCCGCCGTCTGCCGCGCCTGCACCAGGCAGTGCTGCACTTCTTCCGCCGTCGCCAACCCCTGGTCCACCACCAGGCGACCGATCACCGTGTCGATGTTGCTCCCGCCCTTGGCCATCTCCTGGACGGCCTGGCTCGCCTGCTCGTCCGTCGGGATCGAGGTCTGCGACGGCAGGGGCGCCGTGTCCTCGGGCTTGCCCGCGGCGGTGCTCTCCGCAAGGTCCGTTTGTCGCGAAGTCTGGCTCATCCGGTCCTGTCGGATCGGTCGATCACGCCGCCCGCGGTCGCGCGGACGGAGGCGGCGCCTCCGGTGCCCCTTGAGAACATACCCCATCCCGGGGGCGAAGGGTTCCGTCCGGGTCGGAAGCGAGTCAAAGTCAGGTTACCCGGACCGTCGCACGCCAACCATACCGCCCATCCCGGCGGATCGACCGCCGAACCGAGCAACTTGACCGGATTCGATCGCCGCTGGCCCTTCAGCACCGCACAGAGGTCGGCACGTGTTCGGTATCCGCGCGAGTTGGTTTGCGAGGTTGCGCCGAGTTGGGTGAAGCGTTGGAGGACGAGCCGTCGTATACTGGACGGATGCGTGGCTCCCGCTCGGGGGCAGCGCGCCTGCCGGAGCCGATCCGGCAGCGATGTCGAGGCGCGTCGACCCGTTCTGGGCGGCGCAGGAACGGTCGCTGAACCCCGTACGACCCTTGGATCGGACGGTCGCTCGGCGGCTGTGAGTTGAGGCCGGAGACGCTCAACCAGAAGGGAACCATGCACCAGATCCGACGGCACACCAAGGCGGGCTTCACCCTGATCGAACTCCTGGTCGTCATCGCGATCATCGCGCTCCTGATCGGCATCCTCCTGCCGGCGCTGGGGCGGGCCCGCAACGCGGGTCGCCAGGCGATCTCGCTGAGCAACATCCGCCAGATCACAACGGCGGCGATGGTGTACCGCGAGGATTTCAAGGGCTTCCTGCCCATGGTGCTCAGCTACACGCCCCGCGGCAGCGTCCAGATGCAGGGCAACTCCCTCGCGGGCGCCTGCACCTGGGCCTTCGGCGGCAAGAACACCAACGCGTTCTGGGCCGGCGCGTACGGCGGGGCGTTCGACATCGAGGCCGCCGACCGCCCGCTGAACCCCTACCTGTACCCCGACCTCACGCCCGACGCCCCGGCGGGCATGGTGGCCCTGCCGCCGCAGGACCCCGCCCGCAAGGCGCTCGAGATGTTCGTCTACCGCGATCCGTCGGACCAGGCGACCCACCAGCGCAACTGGCCCGAGCCGGACTTCCGCCAGACCAGCTACAACGACGTGGGCACCAGCTACCACACGAACTTCAAGTGGTTCGAGGAGCTGCGCAACCGCCTGGGGTTCGCCCCCGGGTGGAACTTCGGGTGCCTCCGCTTCAAGGTCGCGGACGCGTTCCAGCCCTCGCGCATGGTCTGGATCGGCGATGAGACGATGGACCTCGTGACCAACAACTCCTTCGCCGCATACCAGTACCGCAACGGGTACGGGGACATCAACAAGGCGGTCCTCGGGTTCATGGACGGCTCGGGCCGCTACGTCACCATGATCCCGGGCAACCTGCCCCAGTCGTTCGCCAACGACAGTTACACGCTGGTCTTCCCCGACCTGCGCCTGCCCTGAGCGAGGATCGCCATGAGTGAACTGATCAGCGACACTCTTGCGGCGCTCCGCGGCGACCCAAAGAAGAAGATCATCGCGCTCGTGGCGATCGTGGCGCTCGGCACGGGCGTGGTCCTGATCGCCAGGTCACTGTTCGGCGATGGCCGCGCCGGCCCGGTCTCGCCCGAGACGGGCGCGCCGATCGCCGACCCGGGCCCCGAGAACAACCCCAACTACGACAAAGAGATGGACCCGAAGCGGGGTCAGCGGCAGGGCAACCGCTACCTCGCGCCCTCCGGGCAGTAACCGGCCGCCGGGGTTGGCGGGGCGGCGCCCCGATCCGCGAGTGTCAGGCGGGGCGGACGGTGGGCTTTGACCCCCCGCGGCAGATCCGCCGGGCCTCATCGGGCGTAGGAGTGCGCATGAACACGCCGGCAATCGTCCCGTCGCGGCGCGGTTTCACCCTGATCGAGCTCCTGGTCGTCATCGCGATCATCGCGCTCCTGATCGGCATCCTCCTGCCGGCGCTGGGCGAGGCCCGCCGGGCGGCCCACAACACCGTCAGCCTGTCCAACCTGCGGAGCCTCTCGCAGATGATGGCGGCGTATGCGGGCCAGTCGAGAGACCAGCTCATGAACCCGTTCTTCCTGCCGGGCGAGCGGGCCGTGGGCAACCCCACCCCGCCCTGGAACGGCATCGAGGTGTCGCACCAGCCCGGGGCGTTCTGGATCTTCGCCGACGGCGGGCGCTCCACCGAGATGTTCGGCTTCCACTGGGCGAGCCTGATGATGCACTGGAACAACCCGGAGGACCTCGGGAACAAGGTGCAGTTTGCCCCTGGCGACCGCACGGTGGTCACGCGCTTCAACAACTTCGTGCCTCAGCCCCCCTTCACGCGCAGCGACTACATCTGGGACGGGTCCTACGTCTATTCGCCCGCCTGCTGGTTCAACTCGATCCGGTACGAGCAGCCCGTGGGCACCCCCGCCCTGCCCGCGGCCCAGGCCCTGCTCCGCCGCAACACCTACGCCTCCGTCATCAGCCCCTCCGCCAAGGTGATGCTGTGGGAGCGCTTCGACTACAGCCGGAAGTGGCGCCTGGACGCCAACGGACGCACCGAGAACCCACCCCAGTGGAACAACCCCGAGGCGACGGCCCGCTTCGCCGCGGTCGACGGCAGCGTCGACGCCGTCCGGATGCGCACCCTGTACGAACTCACCACCCCCGGGTCGTCCACCCCTCCCAACGAGCGCTCGCTCACGCCCACGGGGCGCTTCAACATCCCCACCTCCATGTTCGCGGCGTATGACATGAGCCGCGACGGGTTCGAGAACGGCGAGAACGGCACCGTGGCCAACCCCGCCTTCTTCTGGGCGACCCGCGACGGGGTCAAGGGACGCGACATCAACCGCTGACGCCCGCACCGGGGAGTCCGCTCCATGGCTCTGGACCTCTATCGGCTCAGGGAATCGCTCCGGGACCTGCGGTGGGCGCGCGACCTGCCGCCCAGGAAGCTGGCGTTGGCCGGGCTCTCGGCGGTGCTCCTGGCGGTGGCGGCGTACCTCATCCTGTTCCGCGGCACCTCGCCGCCCCCGCTCACCCCGGCGGAGCAGAAGGCGGTCCAGGCGGTCGACGCCGTGATGCCCGACGAGTCCAAGTCGTACACCATCCCGGTCCGCGAGCCGGGCAGCGGGCGGGTGCCCGTGCAGGCCCCCCCCAGGTAGCCAGGCGGGCCCCCCACGCGCCAGCGCGCGGTGGGGCGCCCGGGTCCGATCCGCCCGGGGCTCGAAGGCGGGAACTCCTCTGGTATGATGGAGCGATGACAAGCCCACGCAGGATCGGCGGCTTCACGCTCATCGAACTCCTGGTCGTCATCGCCATCATCGCGCTGCTCATCGGCATCCTGCTGCCGGCCCTGGGGAGGGCCAAGCGCAGCGGGCAGGAGGCGGTGAGCCTCGGAAACCTGCGCAACAACGTGCAGTTCCACGCCATGTACTGGAACGACCACAAGGACCGGCTGATCAACCCCTTCAGCACGAGGCTGGAGCCGTGGGTGTGGTACCCGGGGCGGATCAACCAGTACGGGTGGTGCTACGGCCCGCCCTACAGCACCAGCGGGTCGGAGAGCTACGGCTACCACTGGCTGGCCCACACGCTCTGGTTCGACGACGAGCGCATCAGCCGGGCGAGGTCGATGATCTCGCCCGCGGACCGGGCCCTGCAACTGTGGTTCCAGAACAACGTGGCGGCCCAGACCAACTTCGAGTGGATCTTCCCCGGGTCGTACTGGTACCCGCCGGTCTTCTGGCAGCAGGCGTCGCGGTTCGTGGGCGGCATGCGCACGCCCGGCACCACCGCCAACCAGTACTTCATCGCGGCCCACGCCTCGGCCGACGTGCTCTTCCCCCAGCGCAAGGTGCTGCTCTTCGAGGCCAAGCAATACACCCACCCCCTCCAGCCCCAGTGGAACACCCCCCAGGCCGTCCCCCTCATCGCCCTGTGCGACGGCAGCGCCCGCTCCATCCGCATGTCGGAGGTGATCGCCAACACGGGCCCGCGCGGCGGGACGCCCGCCGAGGGACAGCTCTGGCACCCCGCCGGGCTCTGGAACCCGGGCGACGCCGAGATGAACGGATACCTCGAATACGGTCGGCCCCAGGGCTTCATCTGGACCATGCAGCTTCCAGGCTACTTCTGGGCGACCCAGAACGGCATCCGCGGCATCGACTTCTGACCCGAGGCGGGGCCTTTCACGCCCCGTCGGCCTCCCCGGCGCCTCACATCGAAAGGAACGGCGCTCCATGGACGATCGGCGGAAGCGGGCGGTGAAACTCGGCGCCGCGATCGCGCTGGCCCTCGCCGCGGGCGCGATCTTCGCCATCAACTCCGGCGCACTGAGCCCGCCCCCCGTCGATCCCCGGGTCGCGGAGGCCCAGAAGCGCGCGGAAGAACTCGCGGCCCAGTCGCGGGACGCCGGGTTCAACGACGCGCCGCCCCCGCCCGCGGCCAGGGAGAAGCCGGAGGGATCGGGGCGAAGACCTCTGCCCACCGCCCCCTGAAGCCGCGCTCCGCCGCGGCCGGAATCGGGATCCCCCGCATACGATCCCCCGTGAACACCGGAACGGAGGCCGAGCCATGAACCGGAAGAAGATCGCCGTGATTCTGAGCGGCTGCGGGCGTGGCGACGGAAGCGAGGTGCACGAGTCGGTGAGCGTGCTCATCCACCTGCACCGTCACGGCGTGGAGTATCGCTGCTTCGCGCCCGACGCGCCCCAGGCCGACGTCATCAACCACGCCACAGGCAAGCCCACCGACGAGACGCGGAACCAGATGGTGGAGTCGGCGCGGATCAGCCGGGGCGAGATCGCGCCCGTGTCGTCCCTCAACGCCGACGCGTTCGACGCCCTGGTCTTCCCGGGCGGGTTCGGGGCGGCCAAGAACCTGTGCACGTTCGCCAGGGACGGCGCCGACTGCACCGTCAACCCGGACGTGCGCCGCGTCGTGAGCGCCTTCCACGCCCACCGCAAGCCGATCGCTCTGTGCTGCATCGCGCCCGTGATCGCGGCCCGACTCCTGGGCACCGCCATGGGGGGCGAGGGGTGCACGGTCACGATCGGGAGCGACGAGGGCACGGCCCAGTCCATCAGGCGCATGGGCTCCACCAACGTGCCCAAGCACGTGACCGAGGCCTACGTCGACCGCGACAACCGCCTCGTCAGCACGCCCGCCTACATGTGCGACGCCGGGCCCTACGACGTCTTCACCGGCATCGGCAAGATGATCGACGAGCTGGTGGCGATGGTCGGGCAGGCCCCGGCCCGCCTGCCCGCCCACGCCTGACGGGGCCACCGCTATACTCGCCGCCTGTCCGGGCACCAGGCGGGCTCCCGTCCGCCATGACCCGACCGGATTGCGATCGCCGATTGTCGATCCTCGGGTCGCCCGTCCATGCTGGTCGCTGAGAACCGGCCCCGCAATCTGAGCTGGCTGCACGCGGGCCCGCTGCTCTACGGCGACTGGGGGACCAGCCGACTCTACGTCCTCGGGCTCGCCTTCTTCTTCGCCGCCCACGGCTCGGTGCTCTTCCTCGCCGGCATCGGGCTCGTCATGATCGCGGTCGCGTGGGCCTACACGATCATCTGCCGCAGCTTCCCCGACGGTGGGGGCGTGTACACCGCGGCCCGCCAGATCAACCCCACGCTCGCGGTGGTGGGCTCCACGCTCCTGCTGGGCGGGTACATCATGACCGCCGCCATCTCGGTGGTCGAGGCTTTCCACTACTTCGGCGCCCCCCGCGGCACGGTGCTCGGGCTCTCGATGGCGTCGCTGGCGCTCATCGGCGTGGTGAACTGGCTGGGGGCGCGGAGCGCGGGGCGGTTCGCGCTGGTCATCGCCATCGCCGCCCTCGTCGTGTCGGGTCTGGTGGCCCTGGCGTGCCTGCCCTTCGTCCCCGCGGGCCTGGGCACGATCTCGCTGGACGCCCTCCCGCCGCCCGGGGCCTCGTGGGTCATCTTCACCAAGATCTGCCTGGCGATGGCGGGGATCGAGGCGGTGGCCAACATGACCGGGCTGATGAAGCAGCCCGTCGCGCGCACGAGCAAGCGCACCATCGCCCCCGTCCTCATCGAGGTCGTGGCCCTGAACCTGCTCTTCGGCGTCGCCCTGGCGGGGATCCCGGGGCTGGTCGACAAGGTCACGCCCGACGCCGCGGCCTTCAGGCCCGGCACCGCCCCCGCCGACGTCCTCGCCTACCGCGACACCGCCATGAAGGCCCTGGCGATCGAGAGCGGGCGTCACTGGCTCGGCGCGGGCGCGGGGTACCTCTTCGGCAAGGTCTCCGCCGTCGTCTTCGGGCTCCTGCTGCTCTCGGCGGCCAACACCGCGGTCATGGCCATGGTCTCCGTCCTCTACGCCATGGCCCACGAGCGCGAGCTGCCCAAGGGGCTGACGCGCCTGAACTACTCGGGCGTCCCCTGGATCGGGCTCGTCGTCTCCCTCGTCGCGTGCGCCGGCGTCCTGCTCATCGAACACGACGTGCAGATCCTCGCCGAGCTCTACGTCATCGGCGTGTGCGGGGCCGTGACCACGACCGTGCTGTGCGCCGGGGCCAACCGCGGGCTCGAGATCCCGCGTCGGCACCGGGCCGTCATGGCGGCCCTGGGCCTCTTCCTCCTGGCCGTCACGCTCACCATCGCCCTGACCAAGCCCCGGGCGACGGCGTTCGCGGGCGTGTTGGTCGCGTCCGTGCTGGTCACGCGCTCCGGGCTGCGCCTGGCCCGGCGGGGCGAGCCCGAGATGCTGCCCGAGCCCACGACGGGGTGGCTGGCCGAGGTCAAGCGCGGGCCCGTCAAGTTCGACGCCCGCAGGCCCCGCATCATGCTCGCCGCCCGCGGGCGCGACCAGGCCCAGTTCGCGGTCGAGCTGGCCCGCCGACAGGGCGCCACGCTCTTCGCCCTCTACGTGCGCACCCTCCGCGTCATGGACTACAACGCCACCCTCGTGCCGCGGATCGAGGAGGACAAGGAGGCCCAGGAATCGCTGGGCACGGCGTCGCTCCTGGCCGGGCAGGCCGGCATCCCCTTCGTCCCCATCTACGTGATCAGCACCGACATCGCCGGCGAGATCCTCGACTACACCGTGACCTTCGGGTGCGACACGCTCATCATGGGTAAGACCCGCCGATCCGTGCTCTCGCGGGCGGTCGCGGGCGACGTGGTGGCCCGCGTCGCCCAACTGCTCCCGGCGGGCGTCACGCTCCTGACCCGCGCCGCCGGGGGTCCGGCCGAGTTCGTCCCCACCGGGCCCAACGGCGCCGGCGAGGAGGAGCGCGGCCCGGGGCCCACCTGAGCCCCCCGGGGCCTACGCTCCACGCCGCACCTCGGCGGAGCCGACGCACGGATGCTCGACCAGCAGACCCTCCTCGACGACCTCACCGACCCCCAGCGCCAGGCCGTGCGTCACACGGAGGGCCCGCTCCTCGTCCTGGCCGCCGCCGGCAGCGGCAAGACCCGCGTCATCACCCGCCGAATCGCCTACCTGGTCTCCTGCGGCGTGCCGGGCTGGTCCATCCTCGCCCTCACCTTCACCAACAAGGCCGCGGGCGAGATGCGCGAGCGCGTCCACCGCCTCCTGGGCGGCGAGACCCCGGGCGACGACCGCGCCCTCCGCGGGCTCACCGTCACCACCTTCCACTCGCTCTGCGCCCGCCTGCTGCGGCGCTTCGCGGCGGCCCAGCCGGACCTCGTCGGCGTCAGGCCCGAGTTCACCATCTACGACGCCGACGATCAGTCCAAGCTCTGCAAGAAGGTCATCGAGGGGCTCGAGCTCTCGACCAGCAACTTCCCGCCCCGCAGCGTGCTGGCGGCGATCTCGGGGGCCAAGAACGAGCTCCTCGACGCCGAGGGCTACGCCGCCCGCGCCGCCGACTTCTACTCGCGCACGGTCGCCAAGGTCTACACGGGCTACCAGCGGGGGCTGCGGGCCGCCAACGCCGTCGATTTCGACGACCTGCTCATGCTCACCGCCCGGTCGCTCAAGGCGTCCGAGGCCCTGCGGGAGCAGTGCCGGAGCCGATGGCACTACCTGCTCGTCGACGAGTACCAGGACACCAACCACGCCCAGTTCGTCATCGCCTCGCTCCTGGCGGGCGAGCCGGGAAAGGGCCCCAACATCTGCGTCGTGGGCGATCCCGACCAGTCGATCTACGGCTGGCGCGGCGCCGACATCGCCAACATCCTCGAGTTCGAGGAGCACTACCCCGGGTGCACCACCATCACGCTGGGCGAGAACTTCAGGTCCACCGCCCCCATCCTCGCCGCCGCCGACTCGCTCATCCGGAACAACAAGCGACGCAAGCACAAGGACCTCTTCACCCGGCGCGAGGGCGGCGAGAAGATCGAGCTGGTCCACTGCCACGACGAACGCCACGAGGCCGCCCTGGTCGCCGAATGGTTCGAGGCCCGCAAGGCCCGGGACGGCGTGGCGTGGCGCGACATGGCCGTCTTCTACCGCTCCAATGCCCTCAGCCGCGTCATGGAGGAGGCCATGCGCCAGGCCGGAATCCCCTACGTCATCGCCCGCGGCACCGCCTTCTACGAGCGCGAGGAGGTCCGAAACGCCCTGGCCTACCTCCGACTGCTCGCCAACCCCGCCGACGAGGTCTCCCTCGAACGCATCATCAACACCCCCACCCGCGGCATCGGCGACGCCTCCGTCGCCCGCGTGCAGGCGTTCGCCGAGCGACAGGGCCTTTCCACCTTCGGCGTGCTCTCCCGCGCCCCGCAGATCGACGGGCTCTCCGCCAGGGCCCTGGCTTCGATCGCCAGGTTCGTCGCGCTGGTCGACGCCTGGACCGGCGCGGGCACGTTCCTGGGCGGGCAGGTGCCCACGGCCCTGGCCGACCTGGTCGAGCGGGTCATCAAGGAATCCGGGCTCGAAGCGATGTACGCCAGCCAGGCCAAGGCCAGCCACAGCGAGACCGACCTGGAGCGCCTCGACAACCTCGCCGAGCTGGTCAGTTCCGCCCTCCAGTTCGAGCAGGAGTTCGACGCCTCCGCCGATCCCGCGACGGGCGACGGCTCCGCCCCCCCGCTGCTCTCGCTCCTGCGGGCCTACCTCGAATCCGTCTCGCTCGTCGCCGACGCCGACGCGATCGATCCCTCGCAGGGCGCCGTCACGCTCATGACCCTGCACGCGGCCAAGGGGCTGGAGTTCCACGCCGCCGCCCTGATCGGGCTGGAGGAGGGCTTGCTCCCCCACGCCCGCTCCCAGGCCTCGGACGCCATGCTGGAGGAAGAGCGCCGCCTGTGCTTCGTCGGCATCACCCGGGCCATGCGCCGCCTGCTCATCACCAGCGCCCGCTACCGCACGCTCCGCGGCATCCCCGAACGCACCATCCCCAGCCGCTTCCTCGACGAGATGGCCCACGAGGCCCTCGCCACCTCCGACCGCGCGCACGAGGCCGAGCAGGCCTGGATCGAAGCCGGCCCCGGGCGCGGCGGCCCGACCCAGCCCCAGGCCAGCGCCCAGTACCCCGTCGGCAGCCGCGTCAAGCACCCCCAGTTCGGCGTCGGCATCGTCGAGTCGATCTCCGGCAACCTGGCCACGGGGCGAGCGGTGATCGCGTTCAAGACCGTCGGCCGCAAGACCCTCGTGCTCGAATACGCCCGCCTCACGCGCGTCACCTGACCCTGCCCTGCCTCTCTCCCGTGCGTTCCTCCGCGTTCTCTGATCCCGACGAACGCAAAGGCCGCGGAGTTCGCCGTGAAGAGCGGAGGGTCTGCTCCAAGCGCTCGAAGAGCTCGAAGGGGCACGCCGCCGGGGAGAAGACGCCGCGCGAGCACGACCTTGGAGTTCTTCGAGCCCCTGGAGTTGATGCGGACTCCCGATGACACGCGCGCGGCGGAGCCGAAGATCGGGTCGAGCGTGAAGGCCCCCGCGGGGCGAGGAAGGGCCCGCGACGCTCGCACGGCATCTGGAACCCGCGCGACCCCTCACGCCGGGCGGATGCCGCGGTAGAACTGCTGCACCCGCTCGATCTCCTGCTTGCGCACCTGGTCGAACACCGCGCGGGGGATCCGGAAGTCCGGGTTGTCGCGCGTCACCGCGGCGCAGTGCTCGGCCATGCAGCGGTACAGGAACTTGAAGGCGTCCCGCGGCTGGTGCAACTGCTCCAGGGCGTCGAGCAGCTCGCGGCGCGTGACCTCCTCGCCGAACAGGTCCAGCACCGTGACGGGCTGCACGCCCGGGGCCCGGCAGGCCTCCAGCCGCGCGTTGCACAGGTCATAGAGCGTGGGCCCGCTCCAGCTCAGCCGCTCGACCAGGCACTGCTTGTCCAGGCGCGCGCTCTGGAAGAACGCGCTCGACTCCTTCAGGATCGCGTGCCGCAGCTCCGTCGGCAGCAGCATCTTGATCCCCAGCCCGTCCTGCTGCAAAAACTTGTTGGAGAGCAGGGGCCAGATCACCGCCCGCATCCGGTCCGGGTCGCCCCCGATCAGCGTCGGCTCGTCCACGCGGTCGACCACGACCGTCACGCCCGTGTACCCGAACCCGCCCAGCACACAGCGCAGCCGCCGCAGGGCCGCGTACCGCTGCTCGTCCGAGTCGGTCAGCGGCAGGGAACTGGGGTCGCGCAGGGCCGACCGGAGCTGCCTCAGGCTGAAGGCGTACGAGCGGTGCGACCGCGGGATCACCCGCACCTGCTTGCGGATCCGCCGCCCCACCTGGAACAGGTACGCCCAGTCCACCGCGATGAACCGCAGGACGAACAGGACGTACAGCCCGCACAGCCCCAGGACCAGCCAGTTCATCCACTGGGCCCCGCGCATGCTCTCCGGCCCGAAGAAGCGGGCCCACGCCACGAACGCCGCCAGCAGCGACGGGTACAGCCACATCAGCACGCGCCCCGCGGCGATCCGCCAGGGCAGCGACACGCCCAGCCGCCGCCGGAGCGTCCCCGTGCGCAGCGACGCCCGGTCGGGGCGGTCGTAGACCGCCTGGAGCAGGAGCAGGTCGTCGCGCAGGGCGCGGGGCACACGCCGGGCCCGACGCCGCGCCGAGCCGCCCCGACCCGACAGGTCCAGCGGGGCGTCGTTGGGGCGTTCGAGGATCGCGTCCACGACCCGCGGCACCACCCCGTGCAGGATCCCGTCGACGTGGTCCACCGTGCGCGTCTGGGCCAGCGACTCGGCGGGCGTCCGCCCCGCCAAGCGCTGGTGCAGCCGGTCCAGGATCGCGTTGAGGTCGTCATACGCCACGAGCAGAACGCGGGCGTCGGGGTGGGCCGCGTTGTGCCGACGGATCCGCTCCTCGATCTGCAGGCGGATCGCCGTCTTCCCGCTCCCCTTCTCCCCGAACACGATCGAGGACGACGGGCTGGCCAGGTCGCCCAGGATCTTCTCAAAGTCCGAGTGGAACGCCTCCGGGTGCCGCTCGGGCTCGCCCCCGGGCGCCCCGCCCGGCATCCCCGACATCCGCAGCAGCACGCCGTCGCGCCGGGCCTCCTCCGCCCGGAACGGGTTCTCGAGAATCGACCAGTGCTGGAGGAACTCGTCGAGCGTCATGCGTCAGTGGTCGACCTGCTTGCCCATCTTCGGCTTGATCTTCTCGAGCAGCCTGTCCAATGTCTTGCGGTCCCTGGCCTCGGCGTTCAGGCGCAGCAGGGGCTCGGTGTTGCTCTTGCGGACGTTGAACCACCACCCCTCGCGCCCGAACCCGTCGATCGTCAGCCCGTCCAGGTCGTCCACCTGCCGCTGCGGGCCCGCCGGGAACATCCCCCGCAGCTCGTTCAGGGCCGCGTCCTTGTCCTCGATCTGGAAGTTGATCTCGCCCGACTGCGCGTACCGCGCCAGGGGCCTGATCAGCTCGCCCAACGTCCTGGCGGTCGACGAGAGCAGCGTCAGCACCGTCGCCATCGCGATCGCCCCCGAGTCGGCGTTGTAGTTGTCGCGGAAGTAGAAGTGCCCGGAGAGCTCGCCCCCGAACACCGCCCCGTGCTCGGCCATCAGCGCCTTCATGAACACGTGCCCCACCCGCCCCCGCACGGGGCGGCCCCCCGCCTTCGTGACCTCCTCCGGCACCGCCTTGGTCGATCGCAGGTCGTACACCACCGCCGAACCCGGGCTCGGCCCCAGGAAGGACTTCGCCAGCAGCGCCGTCAGGTGGTCGCACCCCACCACGTGCCCCTTCTCGTCCACCACCACGCAGCGGTCCGCGTCCCCGTCGAAGCAGATCCCCAGGTCCGCCCCCTCCGCCACCACCGCCGCCTGCAGTTGCCTGAGATTCGCGGCCACCAGCGGGTTGGGCTCGTGCACGAACGTGCCCTTGGTGTTGTCGAAGTTCAGCGGCACGATGGTCAGCCCCGGCACGCCCGAGGCCCCCCGGGTCCCGATCGGCCCGAAGACCCTGGGCACCATCGTCCCCGCCATGCCGTTGCTGGCGTCGATCACCACCTTCACCGGACGCTTGAGGGTCAGGAAGTGGCGCACGTGCCTCGTGTACGCCGCCCACAGGTCGCGCGTCTCGCTCCGCCCAGACGCCGGCACCAGCGTCGCCTTGTCCACCATGGCCGCGAACTTGCGCACGTCCGCCAGCCCCGTCGCCTCCCCCACGGGCTTGGCCCGGCGCTTGGACACCTTGAACCCGTTGTACTGGGGCGGGTTGTGGCTCGCCGTCACCATCACCCCGCCCGCGCAGTCCAGGTGGTTGATCGCGAAGTAGACCATGGGCGTGTCGACCAGCCCGATGTCGATCACGTTCCCGCCGTGGTCCGCGATGCCCTGCACCACCTGCTTGCTGAGCGTGGGGCTGCTGGTCCGCATGTCGCGCCCGACCACCACGTTCTTCATCATGGGCGTGGTTTCACCCGCCGATGCCGCGTCCGCCAGCAGGAACTTCGAGCACCCGTACCCGATCTGCCACGCCATCTGGTCGTTGAGCAGATCCGGGTACGTCCCGCGGATGTCGTAGGCCTTGAAGATCCGTCCCAGCATGCCCAGGCTCCCTTTGCGCCGGGCAAATCCCGGCGACGCACAAGCCTATCCGACCCAAAACCAAACATGTAATATGTTCGCAATCCGTACGGTTGTCAAGCCGCCACCGGCCCCAACTCCGGGGACTGATCGGGGTCCGGGGGGTCCGGGGGGTCCGGGGGGTCCGGGGGGTCCGGGGGGTCCGGCTCGATCACCCGCGGCTCCACCCCCGTCGGCAGGGCCCGCAGGAACGCGCGTCCGTAGTGCGTCCGCACCAGCCTCCCGTCGAGCACCACCACCCGTCCGTGGTCCGTGTGCGACCGCACCAGCCGCCCGAACCCCTGTTTGAACCGCAGCACCGCCCGGGGCAGGGCGTCCTCCGCGAACGGGCTCCCGCCCCGCTCGCGGATCAGCTCGGCCCGGGCCTCCGTCAAGGGCCGGTCCGGGGGCTCGAAGGGCAGCTTGGTGATGATGACGTTCCGCAGCGTGCGCCCGCGCACGTCCACGCCCTCCCAGAACGACACGGCCCCCAGCAGGACGCCGCGTTCGTGCGCCCGGAAGCGCTCCAGGATCTGCCCGCGCGAGCCGCTCCGGCCCTGCACCAGCAGCGGCATGCCCCACTCCTCCAGCGGCTCGGCGATCCGGTCGGCCACGCCCGCGAGCGTCTGGAGGCTGGTGAAGAGCACGAACGCCCCGCCGTCGGTCGCGCGCACGTGGTGCAGCACGCGCCGGGCGAGCGCGTCGAGGAACGACCCGTTGCCGCCGGGGCGGGCCGCCTTGGAGTCGCGCGGGTCGGGCGCACACAGGTCGACGTAGAACTCCACCTGCGAGGCGAAGTCGAACGGGCTGCCCAGCAGCAACGTCCCGGCCCCCTCGCACCCCAGCCGCCGGGCGGCGTGCGCGAACCCCTTGGGCTCGCCCGCGCTGGCCGTCGCCATGGTCGCGCTGGTCACCGTGACGCTGCACCCCGCGCCGAAGAGCCGATCGCGGAGCAGGGGGGCGACGTCCACCGGGGCGCTGGCGAGCGTGAGGCGTCGGCGCGAGCGCGTGGGGGCGTCCTCGTCGTCCGCCGCACCCTCCACCCAGTACGCGCTCCCCGCCTGGGTCTGGAGCAGCCACGCCTCGCACTCGCCGGCGACCTCCGCGGCCCGGATGGAATAGGCGTTCAGCTCGAAGACGTCGGGCTCGCCCACCACCGATTCCTTGAGGCTCGCCAGTTGCAGGCTCAACCGCTTCATGATGGGCGAGAGCGTGTCCTCGACCAGCCCCGCCGAACGCACGCGCCCCGTGGCCCGCTCGCGCATGGCCTCCTCGACGGCGTCGAAGAAGGCCCGGGCCTCGCTCTCGGCCTGGAGCACCAGATGGACCGCCCGGTCCACCGCCGACGCATCGCGCACCAGCAGCCCGAGCTGGGCGAGGTACCCCTTGTTCTGCCTCGGCTGGTACAGCGTCGAGAGCAGGTGGAAGACGCGCCCCTCCGAGAGCGACAGCCCGAACTGCTGGGCCGCCACGTCCTCCGCGTTGTGACCCTCGTCGAGCACGACGTGGTCGTACCTGGGCAGGAACCCGGCCTCGCCCGCCCGCAACTCCATGTCGCTGAAGAAGAGGGCGTGGTTGCACACGAGCAGGTTGGCCGACTCCATCGCTCGCCGCGCCGACTGGTAGAAGCACGACTCGTGCGTCGGGCAGCGTCGGCCCATGCAGTTGCCCGAGTCGGACTGCACGCGGTCCCACACGCCGGGACGCTCCAACTGCGGCAGCGTCGAGAGCGTGCCGTCGCGCGTCCGGTAGGCCCAGTCCTCGATGGCGTGCAGGCTCCGCCTGGCGGCGGGGTCGGCAAACAGCCGGTCCTGGCGCGACGAGGCCAGCTTCAAGCGACGGATGCTCAGGTAGTTCCCCCGCCCCTTGACCAGCACCGGCCTGAGCCCGCGCCCCTCGACGAGCAGGCCCCGCTCGCCCAGGTGCCCCTCGACCGCCTCGCGCAGGAGCGGGATGTCCTTGGCGATGAGCTGCTCCTGCAGGCCGATGGTGTGCGTGGCGACCACGACCGTCTCGCCGTGGAGCAGGCAGCGGAGCATCGCGGGCACGAGGTACGCGAAGCTCTTGCCCACGCCCGTGCCCGCCTCGGCGAGCAGGTGGCTGCGCGCCTCCATCGCCTGCCCCACGCCCCGAGCCATGTCGACCTGTTCCGATCGGCTCTCGAACCCCGGGCCCAGCAGGCGCGCCACCGCCCCGCCCGGGGACAGGATGTCGCGCACCAGGTCGAGCACCCCCCATTGTTGGAGCGGGCGGTGTCCCCCGGGTCAGGATCCCCCTTTCGATCCGCGCGACCCGCGCCCCAACCCCCCGGGATGACGAGTCCGCGACGAATCCCGGGATCGACCTGTCGCAAGCGTGGCGCCCCGCGCCGGGGGAGACCGACACCGCCCGGAGGGCGGTCCCGTCTACTTCCTGCCCCGCGCCACGCCCAGGGGCACGCGCGAGGGCTCGCCGTCGGCCCGCGGGTAGACCTTGGGCGTCGCCGCGCGCTTCCCGAGCACGACGATCCGCCCCGTCGGGGTCTGCGCGGTCCCCTCGTGCACCGCCTTGAGCAGCGCCAGGGCCCCCGCCGCCTCCGCCAGTTCCTCGTCGGCCCTCTCGCCCTTGATCATGAGCACGCGCCCGCCCGGCTTGACAAAGGGCACCGTGAGCTCCGCCGCCACCGCCAGGCGGCCCACGGCCCGGATGACCGCGGCGTCGTAGGCCTCGCGGTGCCCGCCGATGCGTTCGCTGCGACCGCTCGCCCCGCTCGACTTCTCGCCGCGGTCATGCGCCAGGCGCTCGGATCGGTCGTTGATCACGCGCGCATTCCGCAGCCCAAGGGCGGCGACGGCCTGCGAAAGAAAGTCCGCCTTCTTGCCCGTCGCCTCCAGCAGCGTGAACTCCAGGCTCGGCAGCACGATCGCCAGGGGCACGCCGGGGATGCCGCCCCCCGACCCCACGTCGATCACGCGCGAGCCCTCCGGCAACTCCGCCAGCAGCGGCACGAGCGTGAGGGCATCGAGTACGTGCCGCGTCCAGGCCTGCTCCGGCTCGCGCACCGCCGTCAGGTTCATGGTCTCGTTGCCCTTGTAGAGCAGGGCCAGGTACAGCCCCAGCGCCTCGACCTCGCCCGCCTCGAACTCGATGCCGTAGGCCCGGGCCGCGCCGAGGAACCCGGGCGGGGGCGTCAGCGGCGCCAGTTGGCCCGGGGGCGGAAGCTCGGGCCGGGGCGCTCGCCGCGGTCCGGCATGTCTGGGCGTCTCCTGCATCGCGCCCCAGAGTAGGGGAGCGCGGGACCGCCCTCCGGCCGGTGTGCATGACGCAGGCCTGGCGAGTCATGCGGATTCGCGTCGGAATGCGCGCGAGCGGCGCGTGTTGGGGGTGGCGCCCGGCGGGGGTTCGTGGGATGATGGGCGCCGACGTGGAGGTCGGCGTGCCCCACGCGCTCAACGGCAAGACGCTGGACGTCGCCGCGGCCCTGTGCCGGAGCCGCGCGTTCGTGCAACGCGGGGCCTGCGCCTGCCGCGTCGGCGGCCTCGACGCCTTCCGCGCCAAGCCGCGGGGCTGGGGCACGCCCGCCATCGACGGCGACAAGGCCCGCCGGCTCGGAGCCTGGGGCCACGCGGGCACGCGGTGCTGATCATGGACCGGGCGGGTTGGCACGCGAGCCGCGCCCTGCGCGTGCCGGGGAACATCACGATCCTGCCGCTGCCGGCGTGCGCGCCGGAGCTGAACTCCGCGGAGCGGCCGTGGGCGTGCCCGCGGAGCCACTTCCTGAGCAACCGCGTGTACGACGACTACCGGCCCCTGCTCGACGCCGGGGCGCAGGCGTGGCAGACCCTCACGCCGGACCACCTCCGCACCGTCTGCGCCTGCCCCTGCCTGAGCGCGGGATTGTGCGGTGATCGGTGTCAGTCACCGGCCGGAGTCCGTCGCGACGTTCGGATCGTCACTCATCCTCCTCGAAGTGATCGAACGCCGCCCGCACGGGCGGCTTGGGCGGGCGGAGGGCCACGCCGAAGACCAGCCCCGTCATGATCCACGTGGTGATGAGGCTCGACCCGCCGTAGGAGACGAACGGCAGCGTGACGCCGATGATGGGCAGGACGCCCAGGTTCATGCCGATGTTGACGAAGGCCTGGGCCGCGACGATCCCCGCCAGCCCGATCACGAGGAGGCGGCCGAAGGGGTCGCGCGTGAACGCCGCGGTGAGGAGGGCCCCGGCGACCCACAGGAGCAGCCCCCCCACGATCGCCGCGCCCCCCAGCGCTCCGGAGCGGTTGACCAGCACGGCGAAGACCATGTCGTTGTGGCGCTCGGGGAGGGCGTTGTAGCGGACCAGGGCCCGGCTCTTGGCGTCGCCCACGCCCTGGGCGCCGCCGGCGGCGATCAGCCGCTGGGCCACGCGGCTCTGCATGTTGATGTCCTGGTCGGCGGAGCGGTCGCCCTGGAACTGCTTGACCAGCCCGTCGATGCGGGCCTGCTGGTGGGGCTTGAGGAGCGGGTACGCCGCCGGCGCCGCCGCCGCCGACAGCAGCACCACCACCACCAGGTGCCGCAGCCGCGCCCCCGCCCCCAGCAGCACGGCGAAGAGCGCGGGCACGAACAGCATCGCCGTGCCCAGATCCGGCTGGAGCGTGATGAGCCCGACCGGGATCGCCGTGATGATCGCCGGCGGCAGCAGCCCCGTGAAGCGCCTGTGGTGCTTGCGGAAGCGCAGGTACCACGCCAGAGCCGCCACGTACACCACCTTCCCCAGCTCCGAGGGTTGGAAGTTGAAGCTCCCGAAGTTGATCCAGGCCCGGGCCCCGTTCTGCGGCTCCACCAGCCAGAGCGGCACGAAGGGGATCAGCAGGAACACCAGCAGCCCCACCAGGCCCGCGTACGCCGGCCAGCTCAACCGCCCGAACACCCGGTAGTGCGGCACCGCCACCACCGCCCCGGCCCCGAGCCCGATCGCCAGGAACAGGAGTTGCTTGAGCGACGTCGCGCTCAGGTCGCCCGTGCCCTGCACGCTCTCCGCCACGTCGATCCCGTACACCCCCACCACCGACAGCCCCACCCCCGCCAGCACCGACAGCCACGCGACGTTCAGCGGGCGCAGGCGCTTGCCCGGAGCGCGCGGCTTGCCCCCCGGGCGGGCCACCGCGTGCCTCTCCACCATCACGCTCCCCACCATCTCCGTCGGCACTACAGGTACCCCTCGGCGATCAACGCGTGCACGATCTGGTTGATGATCGGGCCCGACACCTTGCCCCCCGACCCGGCGTACTCCATCACCACCGACACCGCGTAGCGCGGGCGGTCCCCCTCGCGCCCCACCAGCACCACGAACCACGAGTGGTCCATGTCCACCACGACCGGGCCCTCGGGCCCCTCGCCGTCGGGCGTGGCGACCGCGCGCCGCGCCGCCGCCGTGCCCGTCTTGCCCCAGATCGACACGCCCGGCGCGTTGAAGACGGGCTCGCGCTTCCCGTCGATGACCAGGTGGTGCCCCGTGCCGCGCGAGTCGTTCACCGCCAGCGCCAGACCGCGCATCGCCTCGTCCACCGCCCACGCCGGGAGCGGCACCGGGGCGGGGTCCGCCCCGCGCCGCCCCGCGATCAGCGACGGGCGCACTCGCGTGCCGTGCCTCGCCAGCGTCGCGTACGCGTCCGCCGCGTGCAGGGGCGTCCACGCCACCGGGCCCTGCCCGATCCCCATCTGGATGGCGTCGCCCATCGAGACGCCCGCGGCCCTTTCGTCGCTGGCCAGGCCCAGCAGCCCGCGCGATTCGACGCCGGCGCCGAGGTCCCACGACTCGCCCACGCCGAAGACCCGGTACCCCTCCACGATCCCCGCGGGCCCCAGCCGCCGCCCCATCGTGAAGAAGAAGATGTTGCAGCTCGCCATGATCCCCTCGGGGCCCGTGAGCTCGTGCCCCAGTTGGGCCGTGTGGGTCCCGCCGCCCCGCTTGTAGATCCAGCACCGCAGGCGGTCGGCGTGCTCGGGCAGCAGGTGCCCCGTGCAGTCGATCGTCTGACCCGGGCGGTAGGCCCCCCGCTGGGCCGCCCACGACAGGATCAGGGGCTTGACAATCGAGCCCGGCGGGTACACCCGCTCGGTCGGGCGGTTCATCAGCGGCAGGTTCAGCGTGTCGTCGAACACCATCTCGGGCTGGTCGCGCAGGGCCCGGCGCGAGAGCGCCGGCGTCGAGACCAGCGCCAGCAGTTCCCCCGAGTCGATGTCGAGCACCACCGCCGCACCGTTCAAGGCCGTGCCCACCGGCATCAGGTCGTTGGGCGCGCCGTGCCAGACCTGCGTCACCGCCAGCCCCAGGTCGGGCGACATGATCGCCTGCACGCGACCCTGCAGGGCCGCGTCGAGCGTGAGACGCACGTCGGCGCCGACGCGGGCCTCGATCGTGCGCACCTCGCCCGTGTCCACCGACGTCGAGCGCACGCCGCGGAGCCCGCGCAGCGTCGCCTCCATCGCCCCCTCCACCCCCACGTGCCCGACGCGGTCGCCCTCGCGGTATTCGCCCCGGTCGATCACGCCGTCGCCCGTGCGCACGCGGGCCTCCGCCGCCAGCCCCGGAAGGCGCTCCAGGGCCGCGGCCCGCGCCCCCACGTCCTCGGCGAACACCCGCGAGCGCATCCAGCCCAGGACGTGCGCCCCCACGCCGTCGACCGACAGGTCAACCGCCCCGGGCTGGCGCGCGGGCGAGGGGAGCGTCGAGCGTTCGAGGCGCACGCGGACCGTGTCGAGCGGGTAGTCCCGGTCGCCCGCGTCGCGCACCGCCAGCCCCGGGATCGTGTCGGCCGGGTCGGCGCGGTTGCTGCGGCTGGCCTCGCCCCCGCCCAGCCGCACCGCGTCCTGGGACGTGCCGCCCAGGGGCTCCAGCATCGTCTCGCCCCCCTCGAGGGCCAGGCACGCCAGCGCGACGGAATCCGGGGCGCGCTCCACGACCGCGTGGGAGGACTGCTCCTCGCTGATGGGCCCGCCGATCCGCTTCTCGACCAACGCCAACTGCTCGGGCGTGGGCTGGGCGCCCCGCTCGCGCAGCGCGGCCAGCTCGACCTCGCGTCGCGCGCCGAGCACCGCCTCGCGCCGGGCGCGCACCGAGTCGACGATCGCCCTTCGACGCCCGTCCAGCTCGTCCACGCTCTGCCCGCAGAGGCGGGCCAGCTCGTGCCACGCGGAGCGCCAGTGGGCCTCGTACGCCGGGCGCACAAGGGCGACCAGGGCCTGGCGCTGGTCGGGCGACCACTCGGCCCACTGAGCGCGGTTCAGCGAGCGCGCGAATCGGCGCGCGCGGTCGTCGATCCACTCGCCCGTGAGCACGCGGTAGTCGATCGCGATGTCGTAGCTGGGGCGGTCCTGGGCCAGCACCCGTCCCTTGCGGTCGAGGATCCGACCGCGGGCGGTGGGGAGCCAGGTGCGCCGGACGAGCTTGGCCTCGGCCTCGGCACGGGCCGACGCCGCCCGCGCCGTCGTCAGCCTCAAGAGCGGCCCCAGCAGGAGGGCGAGCGGGCCCACCAGCAGGGCCAGCAGGAGGACGAGGCGCCGGTGGAGCACGGCGACGCCCGGGGTGCGATCGGTCTGGATCCTGGCCATGCCCGCGGCTCCGCCTCCGGCGTGATCCCGATCCGTGCGCGCACCGGCGTCGTTCGGGCCCCCGCCCATCCTAAGGATCGGGCGGGCCGGACCTTACGGGCCAGAATCGCGGGCTCAGTCGGGGCGCTTCAGGCGCGTGATCTGGGCGTAGGCGTTGTGGCTGTGGATGGACTCGAAGTTCTCGCTGGAGACCGAGTACCAGGACACGCGCTCGTCGCGCTCCAGGGCCAGGGCCAGGTCGCGGACGATGTCCTCGACGAACTTGGGGTTCTCGAAGGCGCGCTCGGTGACGAACTTCTCGTCGGGCCTCTTGAGGACGGCGTAGACGGGGTGGCTGGCGGCGCCCTCGCACAGGGCGACCAGGTCCTCGATCCACATGAGCGCGCTGGTGCGCACCTTGGCCTCGATGTGGCAGCGCTGGTTGTGGGCCCCGTACCTGGAGATCTCCTTGGAGCAGGGGCAGAGGCTGGTCGCGGGCGCGCGCACCCCGATCACGAACTCCGCCTCGCCGTTCGAAGAGCACTCGAAGGTGACCCGGTAGTCCATGAGCCCGGGCTGCCCGGTAACGGGGGCCCGCTTGTTGATGAAGTAGGTGAAGGTGGCGGCGAAGTGGGCCTCCTCGGCGTCGAGCTTGTCGCGGATGGCCTGGGTGAGGGCGGGGATGCGGTCGGGCGTGAGGGGCTTGCAGGCGTGGTCGTTCAAGACCTCGAGGAAGCGGCTCATGTGCGTGCCCTTGCGGTAGTGCGGCAGGGCGACGTACATGTTGATGGTGGCGACGGTGGACTGCTCCCCCCCGTCGGGCGTGCGGAGGGTGATCGGGTAGACCACGTCCTTGACGCCGACGCGATCGATGGCGACGTTGCGCGCGTCGCGGGCCGCCTGGACGTCCGGCATGGACCGAGCCTTGGGCACTGGCGTCTCCCGGGTGAGCTCCCCATCGTAGGTCGGGCGGTGGACCGGACTTGCGCCGCGTGACGGTCGGCGCGCGGTCGAGCGGGGCAACCCTCGGTCAGGCGCGGGCGGGGATGGGAAGCTCGCTCGCCGACTTCTCCATGAGCGAGCGGGCCCAGGTGAGGCCCAGGGGCACGCCCAGGAGGGTGCCGGCGAGGTGGTCCAGGGGCAAGGCGACGGCGAAGGGGGGGATGCGCCCGCTGTAGATCATGGCGTCGAGGCGGGTGCCGTACAGGAATGCGGCGGCCAGCGGGGACAGAACCCCCAGCAGCGCCATCGCCCCCATCACGAGCACGGGGTGCGCGGATCGTTTGAAGGCGGTCGCGGCGCCCTCGGCGGCGAACCCGGCGGCGATACCGGCGGCGACGGCGGCGGCGATCGCCTGACCCTTGAGCGGCTCGACCCCGACGAACCAGGCGCCGGCCGCGCCCCCCACCACCGCCGCGACGAACACAGCGAGGGTCGCCAACGAGAGAACCCCGACGGCGCCGGCGGGCTTGGCGGGGGTGGCGTCCTTGAAGCCTTCGGAGGGTCGCCCGACGCGGTAGAGGGCCCAGGCGAGCAGGAGCCCGGCGGCGCCGACGACCAGGGCTTCGAGAGCGAAGGAGATCATGACGGCGCGGGCGGACGAGCCGTGGGTGGCGGCGTCGCGGACGACGCCGGGCACGGTCCCGGTGCGCCAGGCGGCCCAGGCGAGCGTGAGGCTGGCCACGCCGAACCCGAAGCGGGTCGAGAGGAGGCGGGCGCCCAGGATCGCGACCGCGGCGGCGATGGCGATGGCGAGGAGCCCGGCGGCGAGCCCCAGGGCGGGCGAATCGGAGCGCAGGAGGGAGACCTCGGCCGACCCGCTGGCAGACCGCAGCGCCCCGGTGGCCCGACCGGCGATCGGCCCGACCACGAAGAAGGTGGTGAGTCCGATGCCCCACTTGATGGTTGAGACGAGTGTGCTCAAGGCGTGCTCCGTGGCGCGGGCCGGGTCGGCGATTCGCTACCATGGTAGTGCCGCGGGCGCGGGCCGCGCCCGAGCAGATTGGGGGTCGCGATGGGTTCGGGCCAATCACCTGCCGGCGTCCAGATCCGCCCCGCGACCTTGGAGGACCTGACCGATGACCTGCTGTGGCCCTCGCTGCTGCGGGTGCCGAAGCTGGCGCTGCGCCCCGACCGCTGGGGGCTTGGGTTCGCGGCGTTCCTGGCGGGGTGGTTGATCGTGCACCTGCCGGACCTGTGGACCGGGGGGGGCGCGGGGGCGGAGCGGTTCAGCGCGGCGGTGGGGCGGCTGATCGGGGGGGGCGTGTCGGGCGTGGGCGAGGGCGTCGGCGACGGGTCGCTGTCGCAGGCGTCGCGGGCCCTCGCGGGCCTGTTCACGGAGGCGCCCTCGGCGCTGTTCGGGCTCTTCCCGGTCTCGACGGTGGTGTCGGCGGTGCTGCTGCTGGGGGTGCTGCCGGTCTTCGGCGGGGCCATCTCGCGGGCCTGCGCGGTGGAGTTCAGCCGGGGGCAGCTCCGCCCGTGGGTCGAGTCGATGGCCTTCGCGCTGGCGTCGGCGCGGGCCCTGGTGATGGCGCCGGTGGGGCTGCTGCTGACGATCCTGGCGATCGGGCTGGGGCTGGCGGCGGGGTCGTGGGCGCTGCTCTCGCTGCCCGTGCTCAACATCGTCGGGGCGGTGCTCTTCGGGCTGGCCCTGCTCGTGGGCGTCGTGCTGGTGCTCATGCTGCTGGGGCTGGGGCTGGGGCACCCGCTGATGCCGGCGGCGGTGGCGTGCGACGAGGCGGACGCCATCGACAGCGTGCAGCGCTCCCTGGCGTACTGCCTGGGCCGACCCCTCAGGGCCGTGCTCTACTGGCTGATCCTGCTCGTGCAGGCAGCGGTGGTGCTGGCGCTGGCGTACGCGGCGGTCGCGGCGACCTTGGCGGTGACGGGGCTCGCGGCGGGGTACTTCGGCGGCGCGGGTCTCAAGCAGATCATCGCGGGCGAGGGCGCGGGGCTGGGGTGGTCGGACCGGACCGCCGCGTGGATCGTGGGCGCGTGGGAGAGCCTGGTCGTGCTGCTCTGGGGCGGGCTGGCGGTGAGCCTGCACTACTGCGGGGCGACGGTGCTCTACCTGCTGCTGCGCCGCCTGGTGGACAGCCAGGCGGTGACGGACATCTGGATGCCCTCGGCGAGCGGGCTGCCCGACGTATCGGTGCCGGCGGGAAGGGCGGACGAGGCGTGAGCGGGTCGGGCGGGCTGGTCCCCGGCGAGAGCGCCGAGGCGCGTGCCGCCGCGCTGGCCGGGGCGTTGGCCGAGCTGGGCGTCACGCGGTTGGTCCTGCGCTCGGGGCGGGGCGAGGCGGTGTTGGCGGCTCGCCGCTGCGACTTGCCGGGCCTGCTGGCGGGCGTTGGCGTGGGCACGCTCGTCGTCGACGAGCCCGCGATGCGTTTCGACGTGCGCGCGGATCGGATCGAGTGGTGGGCCGCCAGGCCCGGGGCCCCGCTTCGCGCGTGGCTCGCGTGACGCCAGGGCGAAGAGCGTCACCCGCCCGCGGCCCGGGCGTGCCCGTCGGGGTCGATGGTGAGGAGATCGTGCCCCGTGAGGAGGGGCGGCAGCGCGTCCAGGGGCGTGGCGCGCTCGAGCTCGAACGGGCCCACGCGCGTGCGGCGGAGGGCCTGGAGCATGCCGCCCACGCCCAGGGCGGCCCCGAGATCGCGGGCAAGGCTGCGGATGTAGACGCCCTTGCCGCAGCGGACGCCGAGGCGGAGCAGCGGCCAGGCGTAGGCGACGACGTCGATGGCGTGGATGACGACGGGCCGCGGCGCCAGCGTGGGGGCCCGGTCCTTGCGGGCCAGGCGGTAGGCGCGCCGGCCCTCAACCTTGATGGCGGAGAAGGCGGGCGGGACCTGGAGGATCGTGCCCACGAACCGGGGCAGGAGGGCGCGGACGGCATCGAGCGCGGGCGGCGACGGGACGTCAACAGCGCGCACGGGCCCCTCGCGGTCGTCGGTGGCGGAGGTGCGCGAGAGGTCGACGTCGGCGAGGTAGCGCTTCTCGCCGGCCATGTAGCGGTCGCTCAGGCGCGTCGCCTTGCCGACGAGCACGACGAGCAGCCCGGTGGCGAGCGGGTCGAGCGTGCCGGCGTGCCCGACCTTGACGCGCCTGGGGGCGCCGGCGGCGACGAGGCGGCGGCGGACGGCGCGGCAGACGTCCATCGACGTGGGACCCTCGGGCTTGTCGATGAGCAGCAACCCGGTGGGTGAGACCGGGGTCATGGCGCCGCCTCGACGCGGGCGCACACCCACAGGCGCACGCGCGCTCCCTTGGTGTAGTTGAGCCCCACGACCTGCTCGAGTCGCTGCAACTCCCGGTGCCGATCGGCGAGCGATTCGGTGAGGATCACGATGCCGTCGGGGTTGGCGCCGAGCCAGGCGTCGAGGTCGGCGGGGCCGAGCCTGCGGAAGCGCCCGCCGGTCTCGAAGATGAGGCTGTCCTCGTGGTACTCGACGCCGGCGATGGGGCGAAGGCCCCGTGGATCGGCCCGGTCGATCACGCGGGCGATCTGGCGGGTGACCCAGAGCCCCTCGAGTCGCGGGAGCACGCCGCCCACCAGCCCCGCCGCGAGCACCGCCGCGGCGGAAAGGCCCAGAGCGTGAGCGCGGATGAGGCGGCGCCCGGCGTGGGGCAGGCCCAGCAGCCCGACGCAGAACGCCGAGCGGGCCGCGGCGATCACGAGCAGCCAGCACACGAGCGTCATCGCGAAGCCGAGCCAGACCAGCGAGGTCTCGGCGGGCAGCCCGAGCAGCCAGGGGAGCATGGAGGGGGTCGCGGCGAGGGCGACGCCGATGAACGCCCAGACGAGGACGCCGACACGGAACGCGGGTCCCAGGGCCACCCTGGGCCCGGCGGCGATCGCGAGCGCGCCGCGTGCCGTCAGCAGCGCGATCGCGGGGTAGGTCGGCAGGGTGTAGTGCGGGAGCTTGGTGCTGACCAACTCGAACACGATCCAGGCCGGGACGATCCACGCCAGGCAGAAGCGCTCGCCCAACCGGGCGGGCGGGCCGGATCGGAGCGCGCGCCACCACCGGTGCGGGCGGGCGATCCGGAGCGCGGGCCAGGCCTTGGCGGAGGCCCGCCCCACGCCGTGGAGCGCGAGCATCGACCCGGGCCAGAAGAGCACGGCGAGCAGCACGAGGTGGTAGCCGGGCGGTCCCCCGTGCCCTTCCTTGGCCGCGACGCTTCGTTCCAGGACCTCGTCGCGGACGATGGCGAGGTAGGCATCCCAGCCGATCTCTCGGGCGACGAGCGCGACCCAGGCGCCGATCGCGAGGAGGACGAGGGCCAGGCCCCGGACGGGGGCCAGGCGCGTGACGGCCCGCCATCCGCCGCCGGTGAGCGCCAGGAGCATCGCGGCGAGGGCGAGGACCATGGGCGTGATGGGGCCCTTGATAAGCACGCCGGCGGCGACGGCGGCCCAGAGCCCAAGGCGAGCCAGGGTGGGCCGGGCTCCCGCGGGAGCGCGGAGCACGGCCGCGGCCATCCACATCGCGAGCGCGGTCGCCGCCAGCAGGGCCATGTCGGCCCGGGCCTGGCGGCTCTCCCAGACGACGAGGGGGCAGATCGACAGCAACGCCGCGCCAAGCCACGCCGCACGAGGGTCGAAGAGGCGGATCCCGGCGCGCCATGTCGCCAGCACGGCGACGATCGCCGCCAGCAGCGACGGCACGCGGTACACCCAGATCGGGTCGGCGTCGCCCCAGGCGCGGGCGGCGGCGGCCTGGAGCCAGTAGATCCCGGGGGGCTTGTTCAGCCTCGGGCGGTCCTGCACGCGGGGCACGACCCAGCCACGCACGTCGCCGGCCTGGGCCATCTGTCGGCTGGCCTGGGCGAACCGGGCCTCGTCGCGGTCGACCGTGGGGAGCGTCGCCAGCCCGGGGAGATACACTGCCAGGCACAGCAGGACGAGGGCCACGCCGCCGATCCACCCGCGGCTCCAGCCCAGGACGCGCCGCCGGGCGCCCGCTCCACGAGGGCCGAGTTCGTCGTGATCGACCGCTCCGAAGATGAGGGACACCGCGTCTTTCAACCAGCGACTCCGGCGGGCGGGCGACTATAACCGCGGGCTATGGGCCCCGGTTCGCTGGGCCCACGTCGCGTGGGCCGTCGTCTCGTACCCGCTCGGGCCGGTACTGACTTGGGCGGGCCACCCGCGCCGGCGGTCGTGGGGCGTGCCGCTCCTGGCGGGCGTGGTGATCACGCTGCTGCTGCTGCCGATCGACCCGGCGGTGTCACGCTGGGCCAGCGCCGTCGAGCTGCGTGGCGACGCGCGGCGCGAGGCCGAGGCCCTCCAGCAGTTCGGGCAGGGGGCCGTCAGCCTCGCCATCGCCGCCGCCATCTGGCTCCTCGACCCGGGCCGGCGCCGACGGCTGCTCGACTGGGCGGCGGCGGCGATCGTCACCCTCGCGGCGACCGTGCTCCTCAAGTCCATCCTCGGCAGGCCCAGGCCCAACCTTGACGACCCATACACCTTCACCTTCCTCTTCGGCAGCTACCCCGTGCCCGAGGGCGGCGGGTTCGCCATGCGGAGCGGGTGGGACGCCGGGTACGCCCTCGCGTCCATGCCCTCGCGGCACGCGGCGTTCGCGGCCCTGGCCGGGCTCTTCCTCGCCGCCCTGTACCCGCGGCTCAAGCCGCTTGCCTCCCTCCTCATCGCGGTGGTGGCGCTGGCCCGCGTGCTGACCGGGGCTCACTACCCGGCCGACGTGGCCCTCGGGCTCACCATCGGCATCGTCGCGGCCCGCGTGGCGATCCCGGGCTACTGGGGCGTGCGGGCCCTGGACTGGGCGTGGGTCCGCCTGGTCGACCGGCACGCGACCCCGGCCTGGCCCGCCCTCGCCGCCAAGGACCGCTCCGACGCCCGGGCGTGACCCCACCAGCACGCGTCCCTACACTCGCCATCCCTGTCGGAGAGGTGTCCGAGTGGCTGAAGGAACGCGACTGGAAATCGCGTATGCGGGCAACTGCATCGAGGGTTCGAATCCCTCCCTCTCCGCTTCCCTGATGGTCCATCACGCCGCGACGGCGGGCGCCTAGAGAGTCGGAAGTCCGTGGACGGAGCGCTCCGGGTGCCACGGGTCATCGGGCGCTTCGCCCGATGACCCGTGCGGCTGTTCGAGGCCGGTCCGGACACCGGCACGGGCGAGCCGCAAGGCGGCTCGCCCGTGGCACCCGCGGCGTCCGCCGGCGCCTTGGTACACGTTCTTCCGACTCGCGCCACTAGCGCTCGCCCGTCGACGCCCCCTTTACGTGACGGTCCAGCCACGCGACCATCTCGGCCAGCACGTGCATGACCGATTCCTTGGCCGCGTACCCGTGGTCCTCGAAGGGGAGCTGCACGTACCGGGCCGTCCCGCCGTGCCCCTTGATCGCAGCGTAGAGGCGCTCGGACTGGATCGGGAAGGTGCCGGGGTTGGAGTCGAGCATGCCGTGGATGAGCAGGATGGGCTCGTTGACCTTGTTGGCAACGGTGAAGGGCGACAGCTTCGTGTAGGTGTCGGTGGCCTCCCAGTACGTCCTTCGTTCGCCCTGGAACCCGAAGGGCGTGAGGGTGCGGTTGTAGGCCCCGCTGCGGGCGATCCCGCCCCGGAAGAGGTCGGTGTGGGCCAGCAGGTTGGCGGTCATGAAGGCGCCGTAACTGTGCCCCCCCACCGCCACGCGGTGCCGGTCGGCCACGCCCATCTCCACCGCCTTGTCGATCGCCGCCTTGGCCGCCGCCGACGCCTGCTCCACGAACGTGTCGTTCATGTTCTCCGGGCTGCCCACCACGGGCATGGTGGCGCCGTCCATGACGGCGTACCCCGCCAGCAGCAGGAACAGGTGCGACGAGCCCCCGAGGCGCGTGAAGGTGTGGGGTGACCCGCTGACCTGCCCCGCCGTCGCCGGGTCGTTGTACTCCAGGGGGTAGGCCCAGACGAGCATGGGCAGCGGGCCGTCGCGCTTGGCGTCGTAGTCGGGCGGCGTGTACATGGTCGCCGACAGTTCCACGCCGTCGTCACGCTCGTATTTCACCAGTTCCTTCCTGATCCGGCGCAGCTCCGGCACGGGGTCGGTGAACTCGGTGAGGGCCCGGCGCGAGCCCAGGCCCAGGTCGCGGACGTAGTAGTTGGGCACGTCGCTGGGCGACTGGTGCATGGTGATGAACACCGAGCCGTCGTCGCGGAGCGTGTCCACCACGCTCTCCAGGTTCTCGCCCTCGCAGCGCCACAGGCGCTTCGTCGAGCCGTCCGCGAGGTTCATGCGGTCGAGGAAGGGGCGGTCGCCCTCCGGCGTCGCGCCCTGGCCCGACAGCAGGATCGTGCCCTCGGTCACGCGCACCACGGAGCGCCCGCTGGGCAGGCGCCGCGTGACGGGCGAGCCCGGGTTGTTGTAGCGGTCGTTGACCGAGAGGTCCCAGATCACGCGGTGGGCGACGTCGGTGGGCGAGTCGATGTTGGCCAGCCACGTGCGGCTCCAGCGCCGGTCGCGGTCGAACTCGCTCACGAACGCGAACCCGCGATCGTCGGTCCACTGCATGCCCCGGTAGCGGTGCTCCAGCTTCATCACCTCGCGGGCCTCGCCCGTGAAAGGGGCGTCGAGCATGAGGAGGCGGTCGCGGTGCGGCACCTTCTTGCGCGGGTCGCCCTCGTCGAGGGCCTCCGCCCAGACCAGGGTGCTGCCGGCGTCGCCGCCCGCCGGCCCGGGGAGGTCGCGCCACTGGTGCGAGCGCGGGCCCTTCTGCACGCCCTGGATCGGGATGTCCTCGCGCAGGGGCACCCGGGCCAGCTCCCTGACCACCTTCCCCGTCGCCGCGTCCCAGACCTCGACGACCTCGGGGAAGAGCCCCGCGGGCACCACGTACGAGAACGGACGCACCGTGCGCGTCACCAGCAGGAAGCGACCGTCGGGCGAGGGCGACACCTGCGAGTACAACCCCGGGGCCCCCAGCACGCTCGCCTTCCCCGTCGAGGCGTCCACCACCGCCGGCACCGAGGTCGAGTAGTACTCGTACAGCGCCTCGGAGTGCACGTCGACCAGCAGGTCCTGGTACGTCCGCACCTGGGCGGCCAGCCCGCTCGACTCCTGGACCACCGGCCCCGCGGGCGCGCTCGGCGCCTGCGGCGCCGGGCCCCGCTTCTCGGGCACGAGCAGGCAGAGCAGCCGCTGCGAGTCGGGCATCCAGCGGGCGGCGGCCCCACCCACGGCGTTGAGCCTCGGGCCCGTCAGCGCCCGGGCCTGGCCCGTCGTGGCGTCCCCCACCCAGAGCTCGATCCCGTCGGGCTTGGTGACCTGGAATGCGAAGCGCGTGCCGTCGGGCGACCAGCTCGGCATCGACACGTCCGCGTCGGCGGGCAGCTTGACCCGCGTCTCCGCGCCGTCCGCGAGCCGCTTGATCGTGTACCCGGAGAACCGGCGCGGCCCGTGCGGGCCGTTGGTCGACGGGTCGATGCGCTCCCCCGCAAGGCGCAGCATGGGTCGGGCCAGGTCGGCGATCGGCGGCAGATTGACGCGGTCCACCAGCAGCATCACGCTCCGCGTCGGGTCGATCGACACCATGGGCGTCGGCGCCGCCTCCAGCACGCGCACGATCCCCGCCGGCGGCGTTCGGTACGGCTCGTTGCCCAAGGCCCGGGCGTTGCTCAGCACCGTCATCACGATCAGGCTCCCGGTGATCCAGCGCGGCATGGGCGGCCTCCTGTGTGGTCCTTCCAGTGCGCGCATCATACCAATTGCCGCCGCGCCGGTCACATGCGCCTGTTGGCCCCTTTGGCGACCAGTGACCACGGGCGAAACAGGCATCCCGCCTGCACCCCACGACAGGAGCGCGGCAAGCCTATCGCCCGGCCCTGGAGCTCACCTCGCCTGTGTCGCCCCGGCGCCGGCGGGACCCTGCCCAGATTCAGGGATCGACCGTTTGGACCCGATGCACGAAGCAGCGCATCCTCCCGTCGGCGAGCTTGGTGTACGCGGCATGCACACGAGTGCCGGCGCTCGCCAAGGAGATGTCGTCGGCGGATCGCCCGTGCCGGCGTCCGGACCGGCCTCGAACAGCCGCACGGGTCATCGGGCGAAGCGCCGGGTGCCACGACTGTGCCGCTCGGGGCACAGTCGTGTCCTGCGAGGGACGCGGTGTCCGCTGAGGGAAGCAGTGTCGGGCGAGGGACGCACGACTGTTCGCCGAGCCGAACAGTCGTGGCACGCGATCGGGTAGGACAGGCCGGGTGCCACGACTGTGCCGCTCGGGGCACAGTCGTGTCCGGCGAGGGACGCAGTGTCCGCTGAGGGAAGCAGTGTCGGGCGAGGGACGCACGACTGTTCGCCGAGCCGAACAGTCGTGGCACGCGATCGGGTAGGACAGGCCGGGTGCCACGACTGTGCCGCTCGGGGCACAGTCGTGTCCGGCGAGGGACGCAGTGTCCGCTGAGGGAAGCAGTGTCGGGCGAGGGACGCACGACTGTTCGCCGAGCCGAACAGTCGTGGCACGCGATCGGGTAGGACAGGCCGGGTGCCACGACTGTGCCGCTCGGGGCACAGTCGTGTCCGGCGAGGGACGCGGTGTCGGGCGACGGACGCACGACTGTTCGCCGAGCCGAACAGTCGTGGCACGCCGGGTGCCACGGGCGAGCCGCCTTGCGGATCGCCCGTGCCGGCGCCAGGACGGGCCTCGAGCGGCCGCACGGGCCGCCCGAGTGTCTCTCTGCGGCGCGCCGACCGTTGCGCGACGAAGGGCACAGAAGACGCGGGCTCACGGGAGGGCTCGCCGACACGCTAAGGGGAGCCTGCCCCGGACAGCACTTTCACCCAGTGCTCGTCCAGGCGCTGGGGCGACACCTTCTGGGCGGTGCCCAGTTCCTGGGCGAAGAGCTGCACCCGGTACTCCTCCAGCATCCAGCGGTGCTCGTTGAGCCGCGGGTTGCGCTCGGGGTCGCCCCCCTGGTGGTTCACGTAATGGGCGTAGCGCCCCCACAGCGGGGCCAGTTCGCCCATCGCCTTCTTGTCGCGGTCGATCCCCGTGCGCAGCCGCTCGTAGCGCACCTTGGCCGCCGAGAGGTACCGCGGGAAGTGCCGCAGGGCGTCCCAGGGCGTGGAGAGCAGGAACCCCGGTGCCATCAGGTACGCCGCCCAGTTCCGCAGTTCGAGCACCGCCCCCTCCCAGGGCACGGGCGGGCGCTTCTGGAGCAGCAGGTCGAGCTGGAAGCGCGCGTTCACGATCGCCGACACCACCCCCGAGACCTCCCGGGCGACGTTGTGCAGGCGACCCCACCCGGCGTTGAGGCGCTCCTCGAACTCCTCGGGCGTGCGCACGACCGCGCCGTCCGTGGTGTAGGCCCGCTCGGCGACCAGTTCGGCGACCTGGCGCTCCAGCTCCTCGGGTTTCCCCAGGGGCGAGTACTTCAGGCGCATGCCCGGCATGTCGCGCACGACCCGGACCTGGTAGCCCAGCTCGGGCCCGCTCTTGAGGATGAAGAGTCGGCGCACGCCGCGCCGGGTCTCCCGGGCCGCCTCCTCGGGCGTGTCCATGAGGCGCAGGGAGACGGTCCTGCCCTTGTCGACGATGGCGGGGTAGGCGTTGAGCCGGTAGTCGCCCCGGGCGATCTCGACGCGCTCCGGGAGGGGGCCGAAGTCCCAGTCGGTGAGCCCGTCGCGGTCGAAGGCGGATCGGCCGGCCCTGGCGACGACGCCGCGGGCGCGCGCCGCATAACGCTCCTTCAACTCGGCGACGTCGCGCGAGCGGGCCAGTTCCTGCCCCTTCTCGTCCAGGAGCAGGACGGACATGCGCAGGTGGTCGGGCAGGCCCCGGGGCTGCCACGCCTCGCGGGGGATGGTGACGCCCAGCAGTTCCCGGGCCTTGACCGCCGCGGCGTCCAAGAGCGAGCCCCGCCCGAAGGGCAGGGCGTCGGCGATCTTCTGGGCGGAGGCGGGGATCGGTTCCAGGTCCTTGCGCACGCCCTTGGGCATGAGGCGGAAGAGAGCGGCGAGCTTGTCCCCGACCAGCCCGGGCACGAGCCACTCGCAGAACTCGGCGTCGAGCTGGGGGAGGGCGTCGAGGGGGACGCGGATGGTCACGCCGTCGGACGTGCCGCCCGGGTCCAGGGCGTAGGCCAGGTCCAGGCGCGAGCCGCCGATGCCCACGGCGTCTGGGTAGGCGTCCGGCGTGATCTCGGGCGCCTCGCGGCGCATGAGGTCGCGGGCGGAGAGGACGAGCGAGGGCGCCTGCTTCCGGCCTTCGCCCTTGAGCCACCTGACCAGCCCGGCGCAGGAGCAGACCTCGTGCGGGATGCGGGCGTCGTAGAAGGAGTAGAGGGCGCCCTGGTCGGCCATGATGTCGCGTCGGCGTGCCTTGGCCTCCAGATCGCGCACCTCGCCCTGCGTGCGCACGTTCCGGGCCAGGAACTCCGGCGCCGGGTCGCCCGGCTGGGCCCACTCGCCCTCCATCAGGGCGCGGTGGATGAAGATCTCCCGGCTCCTGGCCGGGTCGATGGGCCCGAGCTGGACCCGTCGGCGGGCGACCAGCTCCAGCCCGTAGAGCGTGACGCGCTCGAAGGCGCAGACGGTGCCCGATTCCCGGACCCAGTGCGGGTCGGACCAGGAGCGCTTGACCAGGTGGGCCGCGAGCTCCTCGATCCACTCGGGCTGGATCTTCGCGACCGTGCGCGCGTAGAGGCGCGTGGTGTGGACCAGCTCGGCGGCGACGATCCACCTGGGGCCCTTCTTGAAGAGGGCGGAGGAGGGGTGCAGGGCGATCTTGTTGCCCTGGGCGCCCTTGTAGTCGAAGGTCTCGCCGCCCCGGGTCGCGACGTTGGAGAGGAGCCCGGTGAGGACGGCGCGGTGGACCGGATCGGGGGCGGCCTGGGTGGTGTTGGGGTGGAAGCCCATCTCGGCGACGAGGGCGTGGAGCTGGCGGTGGACGTCCTCCCACTCGCGCATGCGCATGAAACTGAGGAAGTGCTCGTGGCACCAGTGGCGGAGCCTGTTCCAGGAGAGGTGCTCGCCGCGGTCGAGCCAGGCGCGCCAGAGGCGCAGGAGCCCGAGGAAGTCGCTGGACTCGTCCTTGAAGAGGGCGTGGGCCTGGTCGGCGCGGTCCTGGGCGCTGGAGGGGCGCTCGCGCGGGTCCTGCACGCTCAGGGCGGCGGCGATGACCAGGGCCTCGGCGAGGGCGGCCTCGGCGTGCCCCGCCAGGATCATCCGCCCCACGCGCACGTCGACGGGCAGGCGGGCCAGGTCGCGCCCCAGGGGGGTCAGCTCGTTGGCGTCGTCGAGGGCGCCGAGTTCGAGGAGCGTCTCGTAGCCGTCGCGGACCATGCGCTCGTCTGGGGGCTCGATGAAGGGGAAGTCCTCGACGCGTCCGAGGTTGAGGGACTTCATCTGGAGGATGACGCTGGCGAGGTTGGTTCGGAGGATCTCGGGGTCGGTGAATGGGGGGCGGGCCTTGAAGTCGTTCTCGTCGTAGAGGCGGACGCACACGCCGTCGGACAGGCGCCCGCAGCGGCCCTTGCGCTGGTCGGCGCTGGCCTTGGAGATCGCCTCGACGGGGAGTCGCTGAACGCGGGTGCGGGGGGCGTAGCGGCTGACGCGGGCGGTGCCGGGGTCGACCACGTAGCGGATGCCCGGGACGGTGAGCGAGGTCTCGGCGACGTTGGTGGCCAGGACGATGCGTCGCCCGGCGTGGGGCTGGAAGACGCGCATCTGCTCGGCGGCGCTCAGGCGGGCGTAGAGGGGGAGGATCTCGGTGGCGGGCGGGTGGTGCTTGCGGAGGGCCTCGGCGGTCTGACGGATCTCGCGCTCGCCGGCCAGGAACACGAGGATGTCGCCGGTCGGCATGGAGGCCCGGGAGAGCTCGTCGACGGCGTCGAGGATGGCGGCCTGCTGGTCGCGCTCGCGGTCGTCGGGGTCGTCGCCGGCGATGGGGCGGTAGCGGACCTCGACGGGGTAGGTGCGCCCGGAGACGAGGACGATCGGGGCGGGCACGCCGGCGGCGGCGAAATGGGCCGCGAAGCGCTGCGGGTCGATGGTGGCGCTGGTGACGATGACCTTGAGGTCCGGGCGGCGTGGCAGGAGCGTGCGCAGGTAGCCCAGCAGGAAGTCGATGTTGAGGCTGCGCTCGTGGGCCTCGTCGATGATGATGGTGTCGTACCGCTCGAGGAGGGGGTCGCCCTGGGTCTCGGCGAGCAGGATGCCGTCGGTCATGACCTTGATGAGCGTGCGGTCGCCCGTGCGGTCGCCGAAGCGGACCTTGAAGCCGACCTCGCGGCCCAGCTCGACGCCCAGCTCCTCGGCGATGCGCGCGGCGACGGTGCGGGCGGCGATGCGGCGGGGCTGGGTGTGCCCGATCAGGCCCGCGACGCCCCGCCCCAGTTCGAGGCAGAGCTTGGGGAGCTGGGTGGTCTTGCCCGAGCCGGTCTCGCCGCAGATCACGCAGACCTGGTGGTCGGCGATGGCGCGGAGGACTTCGGCGCGGGCCTCGACGACGGGGAGGGGCGGATAGGTGGGGCGCGGGACGAGCGAGGCGCGGCGGTCGCGGGCGGCGACGGAGCGCTCGACGGCGTCGGCGAGGCGCCGCACGTGCTCGTCGACGGGCTTGGAGGCCTTGCCCGCCAGTTCGACGGCCCGGAGCAGCCGCCGGAGGCGGGGACGGTCCGGGAGCATTGTGAGGGGGAGGCGCTGGGCGATGGAGGGCAAGTCGTGGGGCAAGGACGGGTTGTAGGCCCCGGTGCGGGGGGTGGAAGGTCGGCTCGACAGGGCAAGGGGACGCGGGCGCTGACGAGACCTTGCCACGACGGCCTGGGTCTTGGGCGACAGTCGTGCTTCCCGTGGAGACGGCCGTGCCCGGGGCGGCACGGTCGTGGCCCGGGGGTCGGCTTGACTGGGGGCGAGCGGTCGCTACATTGGTGTCGTTGTCGGTCCCGGGCGACGAGCCTGGGCGAAGACGGGAAGCGTGGTGCAAATCCACCGCGGACGCGCCGCCGTGAGGGGCGAATCCGCGACACCCGCAGCCGGGGCCGTGGCGAGTTCGCCGCGGCCCGCGGGGCCACTGACCGAGGCGGTCGGGAAGGCCGGTGTCGCGGAGCCCCGAGCCGGAAGACCTGCCGACGACGTACGGCTCCCCGCCGCGTGGCGGGAACGGGCCGTAGTTCGGCGACCCTCGCGGGCCCGGATGGGCCAGGGGTCGGCCGGTCCGTGGCCCATGGGCCCGCCCGCCGACGTCCTTCCGCGAGCCGCCGCGACCGGCGCCCGGTGTCTCATCGGGCGCGAGCGGCCCCGCGCGACACGGGGCCGGGAGGGTTCTTCATGCGCTCGAACCTGGCCTGCGTGCCGGCTGTCCCGTTCGCCGTCGGCGTGGCGTGGGCGTCGACGCCCTGGGCGGTGGAGGTGCGGTCGTACGACCCGGGCTCGACCGCGGCCCCGGGCTACACCGACCCAGCGGCGGCGTTGGGGGAGCCGTCGCGCTTCACGGGGAAGCGCTCGGGGTTCCCCGGCGTCGTTTCGATGTTCAACCCGGCGTTCGAGAGCGACCAGATCGTCTCGATCGGCGAGGGCGGGCACCTGACGCTGCGCCTGGACCGCCCCGCGCTCGACAGCCCCGGCAACCGCTTCGGCGTGGACCTGGTCGTCTTCGGCAACGCGGGGTTCATCGACGTGGGGTTCCCGGCGGGGCAGATCGGGGCGGGGGCGCCCATGTTCGGGCTGGGGCAGGCGCGGCTGGAACTGTCGGCCGACGGCGTGTCGTTCGTGGCGTGGGGCGTGTTCACCGAGGGGCTGTTTCCCACGGTGGGCTACCTCGACGCCGACCCGTTCCAGGGGTCGCCCGGCTTGGTCGCGAGCGACTTCCTGCGCCCGATGGACCCGGGGCTGACGCGCGGGGCGTTCGCCGGGCTGACGCACGCGCAGGCCCTCGCGCTCTACGACGGCTCGGGCGGCGGCACGCCCATCGACCAGGCCCGCGCGGGGCTCTCGGCGGCGCGGTACGTCCGCATCGGCGTGGAGGACGACGGCGACCCGGGCACCAGCCTGAAGGTCGAGATTGACGCGGTGGCGGTCGTGCCCGCGCCGGCGGGCGGGCTCGCGATGGTCATGCTCGCGGCGGTCGGGGCGAGGCGGCGGCGATGACTCGCCCGACGCTCCAACTGGCGCGGATCACCCGGGGCGTGCTTCCTGCTCTGAGGGGGCATGGCCCCGGGTCGATCGCGCCGGGCGCCGGCGATGCGCGTGCTTCTCCGGGGCGAGGAGCGTGCCACCCCGTCGGCGCCTGGGCGCTGGGCGTGGCGTGGCTCGCCGGGGCGGCGCTTGGGCAGGAGTCGTGGCCCCAGTTCGCGGCGGGGGCGGAGCGCACGTCGCGGGTGGATGGGTTGTTTGCGCACGCCGACCTCGCGATGCCGGCGCTGGTGCTCTCGCGGGACTCGGCGGGCCGGGCGATCACGTTCATCGGGCAGGCGACGCCGATCGCGACACCCGACGACGTGCTCGCGATCGGCTCGGTCGTGATCGACGCGCAGCCGGCGTGGCGGCTGTTCGCGTTCGATCGGCGGACCGGCGCCCCGCGCTGGGCCGGCGCGATCGACGCCCCTGTGCTGGGGTCGTGGGCGTCGCCCGCGTTCGATCGGCGGAACCGGCGCGTGGTCGTGCCGTCGGGCTCGCGGCTGGTGTGCCTGGAGGCGGGGACTGGGGCGCCGGCGTGGGAGACGGCGCTGGCGCGACCGATCGTGAACGCCTCGCCCCTGGTGACCGACGACCTGGGCCCGCGCGACCGGTGCCTGATCACCGATTACGACGGCGTGGGGGCGTCGGGGCTGCTCTACTGCGTGAACATCGACCCGTACCACGCGGGCGACAACCCGCACCAGCCGGGCGACGTGGTGTGGTGGGCGGCGCTGGGCGGGACCAGCGGCAACACGCCGGCGTACTCGCGGAGGCTGGGTCTGGTGTTCGTGGCGACGGCGGGCGAGTTCGGGGTGGGGCCGGGGCGCGTGCTGGCGTTCCCGATCGGCGGCGGCGGCGCCGGGCCGCTCTGGGCCGTCGAGAACCCGGTCGAGGAGGCGTTCTTCGGCGGCGTGGCGGTGCGGGACGGCCCCGGGGGGGCGTTCGTCTACGCCGCCAGTTATGCGTTCTTCGGCGGGACCGAGTCGGCGAACCTGCTGAAGATCGACGCGCTGACGGGGGCGGTGGCGTGGTCGGCGCCGTGCAACCGCACGGCCTCGGCGCCCGTGCCGCTGCCCGACGGGCGGGTCGCGCTCTCGACGGGGGTGCAGGGGTACGGCACCGTGCCCGCGCTGCAGGTGTTCTCGGCGACAGGGCAGATGGCCTGGGACTCGTCGATCGCGACGTGGAACGACCTGAACCAGAACGGGCGGCGCGACCCGGGCGAGTTCCTGGCGATGGGCGGGTGGGCCCACCAGCCGGCCCTGGCGACGGGCGACCTGGGCACGCGGGCGATCACGCTGTACGTGGGCGAGTCGCCTGCGGGCTCGCCGGGGCCGGCGGCGGGGGCCCGCCTGCACGCGATCGACGTGGGGGCGCTGGCGGGGGGCGCGTGGCTGCGCGGGGCGTCGGGCTTTGCTGGGGGCGCGGCGTCGCTGGCGGACCGGAACCTGTACAGCGTGGGGCCGACGGGGCTGCACGTCTTCGGGCCGCCGCCCATGCGTTGCGACGTGGACGGCGACGGTGAGGTTACGGTGGACGACCTGCACGCCTGGCACGCCGGGGCGGGCCCGCGCGACGTGAATCTCGACGGCGTGGTGGACCTCCGCGACGCCGACGCGCTCAGCGAGCGCCTGCGGCGCGACGAGCGGTCGGACATGCGCCTGGGCAGGCCGGAGCACCGCCCATGAGTCGCCCGCGCGGAATCACGCTGGTCGAGGTGCTGGTGGTGATCGCGGTGGTCGCGGTGCTGGTCGGGCTGCTGCTGCCGGCGCTCTCGGCGGCCCGCGAGGCGGCGCGGGCGACGCGGTGCGCCTCGAACCTGCGGCAACTGGTCACGGCGTGGACGCTCTACGCCGGCGGGCACCGCGACATGGCGGTGCCGCTGGCCTACTGGTCGATCGAAGACATTGGCGATGGGGAGCAGATCTTCTGGTTCGGATCGCACGGGACGCGGGCCCAGGCGCCGGATCCGGCCCGCGGGTTCCTGGCGCCGTTTCTCGACGCGCCGTCGCTGGGGCGGGGGGCGGTCTTCGAGTGCCCCTCGCAGGCGTGGGGCACGTACCGCCCGCAGGGGCCGCACCGCTCCCCAACCACCACCTACGGCTACAACGGGTACTACCTCTCGCCCGCCAAGACGCCGGGGTGGGGCGAGTCGATCGGGTTCCGCCCGTGGCGTCGGCTGGCGGACCTGGAGCGTCCGAGCGCGTTGCTGGTGTTCGCCGATGCCCTGCTCGCGTGGGGCGGGATGCCGATCAACACGGCGCTGCTGGATCCGCCGATGCTGTACTCGGGCGGGGCGTGGTCGAGCAACCCGTTCCCGACGACCGCGTTCCGGCACGTGGGGCGCGCGGGCACGGCCCGGGGGGACGGGTCGGCGGCGCCGATGGCGCCGGTGGGTGCGGAATCAACGCACTTCGGGGTCCGGATCGGCTCCGTGGACTCGACGCCCGGGCCCTGGTACGTTCCTGACTGGTCGCGGTGGCGGTAGGGGCGAGGGACGGGCCCTGCGCTCCGGAATGCCGCGGTCCGGTGTGGGGTCCGATGGCGGTCGATCGCTGCAATTGCCGGAACGTGGGTTTCGCCGAGTTGATCGAGCTGGCGCGGCGCGAGCGGCTCGACCTGGACGAGCTCCGCGACCGCACGGGGTGCGCGCAGCAATGCGGTCTGTGCGTGCCGTACATCCGCGAGGCGCTGCGGACGGGCCAGCCCGACCAGCCCTTGGCGTTCAAGCCCGCGGCGGGGCCGAAGCGCTGACGCCGGCGTGTCAGGTGGACGAGCCGTTCTCGCCCGCGCCGGCGGTCTGCCCGGTGAGGACGTCCCGGACCTCGACCTGCGGCAGGCGAGCGACGTCGACGCCCGGGGCCTGCTCGGCGTCGAACTCGGCCCCGTCGAACTCCTCCTGGGGCGGGGGCTCGACGAGGGGCTTGACGCGGATGTCCTGGTAGGCGCGGAAGCCGGTGCCGGCGGGGATGAGGTGCCCGAGGAGGACGTTCTCCTTGAGGCCGACGAGGCGGTCGGTGGCGCCGCGGAGGGAGGCCTCGGTGAGGACCTTGGTGCTCTCCTGGAAGCTGGCGCCGGAGAGGAAGGACTCGCTGGAGAGGGCGGCCTTGGTGATGCCCAGGAGGAGGGTGCGTCCGCTGGCGGGTCGGGCCTTGCGGGCCTTGGCGCCGTCCTTTCCGGCGGCCTCGGCCTTGGCGTTGGCCTCCTTGATGTCGTGCTTGCGGACCAGGGCGTTGAGGGGGAGGTCGGTCCCGCCGCTCTCGGTGATGCGGACCATGGTCTCGACATCGCGGTTCTTCTGTCGGAAGGTGTAGCGGTCGACGACCTCCTGCGGGAGGAAGTCGGTGTCGCCCGGGTTCTCGACCTTCACCTTGCGGAGCATCTGGGAGAGGATGAGCTCGATGTGCTTGTCGTTGATCTCGACGCCCTGGGCGCGGTAGACGTTCTGGACCTCGTCGAGCATGTAGGACCAGAGGGCCTCCTCGCCCTTGATGCGGAGGATGTCGTGGGGGACAATCGGACCGCTGCAAAGCGCGTCGCCGGCGTGCACCGCGTCTCCGGCATGGACAAGCAGCTGCTTGGTCACGGGGACCTCGTGCTCCTTCTCGATGCCTGAAGGGGACTTGACGCGCACCACCACCTTGTTCTTGTTCCTCTTCTTCTCACGATCAAGCTCGACGACGCCGCCGATCTCCGAGATCACGGCAGGGTCGCGTGGCTTCCGAGCCTCGAAGACCTCGGTCACACGCGGGAGTCCGCCGACGATGTCTTGCGATTTCTCGACTCGCAACGTTCGAGCGATCAACTGGCCTGCCTGGATCTCCTGCCCGTCGTTGACCTCGATGCGCGCGCGGGCGGGAAGGAAGTGGTAGTCCAACACCTCGCCTTCGGGCGTCTGCACGAGGATCGCCGGGTTCTTGCCCTTCTCCTTGTGCGGTCGCACGATGAAGACCTTGAAGCCGCGCGGATCGAGTTCCTCGATCACCGTCTTGTCAACCTCGATGTCCTGGAACTTCACCACGCCGTCCTTCTCAGCCAGAATGGGATCGCGATGACGATCCCACTTGACCACGATCTGCCCTTTCTTGACTGCATCGCCCGGCGTGACGAGGAGGAAGGCACCATACGGCACCTTTGCCTTCTCCAGCTCCCTGCCCTTGTCGTCGAGAATGGCAATCTCGCCATTGCGCCGCACGACCACAAGCACTTCCCGTCCCTCGTCATCCTTCACTGGAATCAGGTTGCAATCGCGCGCTTCCAGAATGCCGGCATTGCCGGCCCGGTACTCCGGAGCGAGCCCGCGCTGCCCGATGCCGCCCGTGTGGAACGTGCGCATCGTGAGCTGCGTGCCCGGCTCGCCGATCGACTGGGCCGCGATGATCCCCACCGCCAGCCCCGGCTCGACCAGCTTGCCCGTCGACATGTCCATCCCGTAGTCCAGCACCGAGCAGCCGGTGCGACTCTCGCTCGTGAGCGGTGAGCGGACCATCACCGAGTCGATCCCGAGGGATTCGATCTTGACGGCGGCCTCGTCGGAGATCATCTCGTTCTCGCGGACCAGGACCTCGTCGGTGACGGGGTTGACGATCGCGTTGACGCTGATGCGCCCCTTGATCTGCGTGCGCAGCGCCACGTCGACCTGCTCTCCCTTGAAGATCGCGGTCTTGAGAATGCCCCGTCGGCTGCCGCAGTCGTGCTCGCCCACGATCACGCTCTGGGCGACGTCGCAGAGCTTGCGCGTGAGGTAGCCGGAGTCGGCGGTCTTGATGGCGGTGTCGGCGAGGCCCTTGCGGGCGCCGTGGGTGGAGCTGAAGTACTCGAGGACCGACAGCCCCTCGCGGAAGTTGGCGCGGATGGGGGTCTCGATGATCTCGCCCGAGGGCTTGGCCATGAGCCCGCGCATGCCCGCCAGCTGCATGAGCTGGCTCACGTTGCCGCGGGCGCCCGAGTCGCTCATGAGGTAGACGGGGTTGAGGTAGGGCTTGCCGCCCCTGGCTTCCTCGGCGGGGTTTCCGTCGCCGTCGCGGAGGTCGCTCTTGAGGGTGTCGACGAGCTTCTTGGTGACCTGCTCGCGGCAGTGGGACCAGATGTCGACGAGCTGGTTGTAGCGTTCGCGCTCGGTGATGATGCCGCGCTCGAAGTTCTTCTCGACGCGGTTGACGCGGGCCTGGGCCTCGTCGAGCAGGCCCTGCTTCTCCTTGGGCACGCGCAGGTCGGTCACGCCGAAGGAGAGCCCGGCGAGCGTGGACTGCTTGAACCCGATCTCCTTGAGGCGGTCGAGGATGTCGATGGTGGCGGGGCGTCCGGCCATCATGTAGCAGTCGTCGATCACGCGGGCGCACCCCTTCTTGCCCAGGGCGCAGTTGTAGAAGGGCATGCCGTGGGAGAGGGTGTCGGAGAAGAGGATGCGGCCCGCGGTGGTGACGAGGCGCGCGTGCGCGGGCATCTTCCTGACGGCGCCGCCCTGGCTCTCGACGAACTCGTCGAACCCGTCGACGCGGACGACGATGCGCTCGTGGACCTTGATCTTGCCGTAGTGGAGGGCCGCCAGGGCCTCCATGCGTCCCTGGAAGACGGGCAGGTCGGCCTCCTGGCGGGCGTCCTCGGCCATGAAGGTGATGAAATAGACGCCCATGACGATGTCCTGCGACGCCGAGATGATCGGCTTGCCGTTGGCGGGCGAGAAGATGTTGTGCGTGCTGAGCATGAGCACGTGGGCCTCGGCCTGGGCCTCGACGGAGAGGGGGAGGTGGACGGCCATCTGGTCGCCGTCGAAGTCGGCGTTGAAGCCGGTGCAGACCAGGGGGTGCAGGCGGATGGCGTTGCCCTCGACGAGCACGGGCTCGAAGGCCTGGATGCCCATGCGGTGGAGGGTGGGGGCGCGGTTGAGGAGGACGGGGTGCTGGTAGATGACCTCTTCGAGGATGTCCCAGACGGCGGGGTCGCGGCGTTCGAGCATGCGCTTGGCGCTCTTGATGGTGTCGGCCAGCCCGTGCTCCTTGAGCTTGCGGATGATGAAGGGCTGGTAGAGCTCCAGGGCGATCTTCTTGGGGAGCCCGCACTGCCAGATCTTGATCTCGGGGCCCACGACCACGACCGAGCGGGCCGAGTAGTCGACGCGCTTGCCCAGCAGGTTCTCGCGGAAGCGTCCCTGCTTGCCCTTGATCATGTCGGTGAGGCTCTTGAGCGGGCGGTTGGACGAGCCCAGGACGGGCCGGCGGCAGCGGTTGTTGTCGAAGAGGGCGTCCACGGCCTGCTGGAGCATCCGCTTCTCGTTGCGGATGATGACCTCGGGGGCGTTGAGGTCCATCAGCTTCTTGAGGCGGTTGTTGCGGTTGATGATGCGGCGGTAGAGGTCGTTGAGGTCGCTGGTCGCGAAGTTGCCGCTCTCGAGCATGACCAGGGGGCGCAGGTCGGGCGGGATGACGGGGATCACGTCCATCACCAGCCAGCTCGCGTCGTTCTCGCTCTGGCGGATCTGCTCCACGAGCTTGAGGCGCTTGGCCAGGTCCTTGATCTTCTGCTTGCTCTTGGTGTCGCGGAGCTCGTCGCGGATGCGGGCGGCCAGCTGCGTGAGGTCGAGCTTCTCGATGAGCTCGCGGATGGCGTCGGCGCCCATGAGGGCCTTGAAGGCGTTGCCGTACTGGTCCTGGGAGCGGCGGTGCTCGTCCTCGGTGAGCACCTGGTGGGGCTTGAGCTCGGTGTCGCCGGCGTCGACAACCACGTAGTCCTGGTAGTAGATGACCTTCTCCAGGTCGCTGGTCTTCATGCCCAGGAGGGTGCCCAGCCGGCTGGGGACGCTCTTGAAGAACCAGATGTGGACGACGGGGGCGGCGAGGTTGATGTGCCCCATGCGCTTGCGGCGGACGCGGCTGTGCGTGACCTTCACGCCGCAGCGGTCGCAGATGATGCCCTTGAACTTGGTGCCGCGGTACTTGCCGCACCCGCACTCGTAGTCGCGCTCGGGCCCGAAGACGCGCTCGCAGAAGAGCCCGTCCTTCTCGGGGCGGTAGGTGCGGTAGTTGATGGTCTCGGGCTTCTTCACCTCGCCGTAGGACCACGCGCGGATGTCGTTGGGCGACGCCAGCGTGACCTTCACGGCGGAGTAGTCGTTCACGCGGTCATAGATCATCTCGGCCATGTGCTCGCACTCCCGTGGGGAGGGTGTCGTTCGGTGCCCGCCCCCGCGCCGTCCCCGGCGCGGGCGCGGGTTCTAGAGCAGGCTGGCGCCCGCCGCGGTCTTCTTCTCGAGCGAGACGTTCAGGCCCAGGCCCTTGAGCTCGTTGCAGAGCACGTCGAAGGCGACGGGCATGCCGGCCTCGAGCTTGTTGGTGCCCTTGACCATGCTCTCGTAGATCTTGGTGCGTCCCTCGACGTCGTCGCTCTTGACGGTGAGGAGCTCCTGGAGGATGTAGGCGGCGCCGTAGGCCTCCAGGGCCCAGACCTCCATCTCGCCGAAGCGCTGCCCGCCCGTGCGGCTCTTGCCGCCCAGGGGCTGCTGGGTGATGAGGGAGTAGGGCCCGGTGGCGCGGGCGTGGATCTTGTCGTCCACGAGGTGGTGGAGCTTGAGCAGGTACATGTAGCCCACCGTGGTCTTCTGCGCGAAGGGCTCGCCCGTGCGCCCGTCGAAGAGCTGGATCTTCCCGCCCCGGGGCATCTTCGCCAGGATCTCGCGCGGGTGCGGCCAGGCGCCGGTCTTCTCGAACTGTTCGAGCCTCGACACGACGTGCCGGTTGGCCTCCTCGATCGCCCCGTGGACCTGCTCCTCGGTGGCGCCGTCGAAGACGGGGGTGATGGCCTGGAACCCGAGGATCTGGGCGGCCCATCCCAGGTGGGTCTCGAGGATCTGCCCGACGTTCATGCGGCTGGGGACGCCCAGGGGGTTGAGCAGCACGTCCACGGGCGTGCCGTCCTCCATGAAGGGCATGTCCTCCTCGGGCACGATGCGGGCGATGACGCCCTTGTTCCCGTGGCGTCCGGCCATCTTGTCGCCCACGCTGAGCGTGCGCTTGGTGGCCAGGTAGACCTTGACCATCTCGAGCACGCCCGTGGGCAGCTCGTCGCCCCGCTTCATGTGGGCGACCTTGCGCTGCTTCTCGGCGTCGATGGCCCGCACGCGGGGCCAGAACTGCCTGTAGAGGACCTCGGCCCTCTCGCGGGCCTCCTTGCTCCCCTTGGCCCACTTCATGTCGAAGGTGCGGATCTGTTCGAGGATGACCTCGGTGATGTCGCTGGCGCCGACGCGCTGGCGCGTGTTGGGGTCGACCATGTGCGTCCCCAGCTCGTCGTTCATGGCCTGCACCATCTGGCGGAAGAGCCCGATCGCCTTGTGGTCCATCGCCGACTCGTACTCGGCGATCTCCTTCTTGAGCGTCTTCTTCTGCTCCTCGTTCATGTGGAGGCGTCGGCTGAACTTGCGGGCGCCGATCACGACGCCCTCGACCCCGGCCGGGACCTCCAGCGAGTCGTTCTTGACGTCCTCGCCGGCCCGCCCGAAGATCGCGTGCAGCAGCTTCTCCTCGGGGGTGAGCTCGGTCTTGCTCTTGGGGCTGACCTTGCCGACGAGGATGTCGCCCGGGCCCACGCGGGCCCCGATGCGGATGATCCCGCTCTCGTCGAGGTTGCGGAGCATCTTCTCGCTGACGTTGGGGATGTCGCGCGTGAACTCCTCGCGTCCCAGCTTGGTCTCGCGGATCTCGACGTCGAAGGCGTCGATGTGGATGCTCGTGAACGCGTCGTCCTTGACCAGCCGCTCGCTGATCACGATCGCGTCCTCGAAGTTGTACCCGTCGAAGGTGTTGAACGCCACGAGCGCGTTCTTGCCGATCGCCAGCTCGCCCCAGCGCGTGCTGGCGCCGTCGGCGAGGATCTCGCCCTTGACGACCTTCTGCCCGAGCTTCACCGTGGCCCGCTGGTTCAGGCAGGTGCGCTCGTTGAGGCCCACGAACTTGCGGAGCACGTACTCGTCCGAGTTGTCGACGATGATCCGCTGGCTGTCGACGAAGGTGACGACGCCGGCGTTCTTGGCCCGGACCACCATGCCGCTGTTGTGCCCCACGGGCACCTCGACGCCCGTGGCCACGCAGGGGGGCTCGACCTTCACCAGGGGCACCGCCTGGCGCTGCATGTTGGAGCCCATGAGGGCGCGGTTGGCGTCGTCGTGCTCGAGGAAGGGGATGAGGGCCGCGGAGATGCCCACGATCTGCTTGGGGGAGATGTCGATGAACTGGATCTCGCCCGAGTCGACCTCGGTGAGCTCGCCGTTCACCCGGGCCATCATGCGCCCCTTGCGGAGCCGCCCCTCGCGGTCGACGATGTCGGCGGGGGCGAGCACCGCGCGCATCTCCTCGTCGGCGCGGAGCAGGACCACCCTGCCCGCCGACCCGTCCCTGACCTCGCGGTAGGGCGTGCGCACGAAGCCGTACTCGTCCACGCCGGCGTAGATGCCCAGGCTGGCGATCAGCCCGATGTTGGTGCCCTCGGGCGTCTCGATGGGGCAGATGCGCCCGTAGTGGCTGATGTGCACGTCGCGGACCTCGAAGCCCGCGCGCTTGCGGTTGAGCCCGCCCGGCCCCAGGGCGCTGAGGCGTCGCTCGTGCACGAGGCTGGAGAGCGGGTTGGTCTGGTCCACCACCTGCGAGAGCTCGCTGCGCCCGAAGAAGAAGTCGATGGCGCTGGAGATGCTCTTGCTGTTCACCAGGTCCGCGATCTTGCCGATCTCGTCGGGCGCCTTGACGCTCATGCGCTCCTGGACCGTGCGCCGCAGCTTGAGGAAGCCCTTGCGGAGCTCCTCCACCGCCAGCTCGTCGAGCGTGCGCAGCCGGCGGTTGCCCAGGTGGTCGATGTCGTCCACCTGCGCGATGGGGCGCCCGGTCCTGGGGTCGGGGCGGTTGGAGCGCAGGTCCAGGATGTACGTCACGACCTTGAGGAAGTCCTCGCTGCGGAGGAACATCATCCCCTCGGGGACGTTGAGGTCGAACTTGCGGTTGATGCGGAAGCGCCCCACGCGCCCGAGGCGGTAGCGGTTCTCGTCGAAGAACTTCTCGGCGAAGAGCTGCTTGGCCTTCTCGACCTGGGGCGGGTTGCCGGGGCGGAGGCGGGTGTAGACCTTGATGAGGGCCCGCTCGTACTCGTTCTGCCCGAACTCGGCGAACTGCTCGAGCTTCTCCTCGGCCAGGGTGTTGAGGATGAGCACGTCCTCGGGGTTCTGGATGACGCGGACCTTCTTCCCGCCCATGTCCTTCACCGACGCCGCCGCGTCCCCCACCTGGCGCCCGACCCCGACCAGCTCCTCGCCGGTCTGGGCGTTGACGATGGCCTGCGCGGCCCACATCTCGGGGGTGACCTGCTCGGGCTTGACCTCGTCGACGTGGTAGAAGAGGCTGAGGATGGCGTCGGTGGTGGAGACGGACTCGTCGAGGCAGCGCAGGAACGTCGTGGCGGCGAGCTTCATGGACTGGTCGATCTTCATCGCCAGCACGTCCTTCTTGGTCACCTCCAGCTCGATCCACGAGCCGCGCTCGGGGATGATGCGGGCCGAGTGCAGGGGGCGGTCGCCCTCGCTGGACTCGATCTGGAAGTCGACGCCCGGGGAGCGGTGGAGCTGGCTCACGATGACGCGCTCGGCGCCGTTGACGATGAACTCCCCGCCGCCCATGAGGATGGGGAACTCGCCCAGGAAGATGGCCTCCTCGGGCATGTCCTCCTTGCCCTCGCGCTTGAGGCGGACGCGGACCCGGAAGGGCATGCCGTAGGTCAGGCGGAGCTCGCGGCACTCGTCGGGGGTGTAGCGCGGCTCCTCGAGCGTGTAGTGGATGTACTCCAGCGACATCGTCCCGTCGTAGCTCTCGATCGGGAAGACCTCGCGGAGGAGCGACTCCAGGCCGAAGCCCTTCTCGCGCTCGTCGGGCCCGCGCGTCAACTGGAGGAACCGCTCGTACCCGGCCAGCTGGAGCTCGGTCAGATCGGGGACCGGGATCGCATCGCCACGCTTGGAGTAATCGCGCACGTTGATCGCTGCCATCGTCGTCCTCGCCGATGGGATCACGCCGCCGGCCGCGCGGGGCTCACCCGCGACGGACTGCAGTCGGCATGTCCGTTTGGTCCAAAGAAGGAACCTTCCCCAGTCGCGCCCGCTTCAACCGTCAAACGGGAACTATACCGGGGCCGCGCCCTGCAAGGCAAATGCCGACCGCCCCAGATTCAGCCCGCCGACTCCGAACCCTCATCTTCTCATACCTTCAAAAACCCTAACAGATGCGGCCGAGAAGAGCCCGCCCCGGAGGCGGGGCGGGCTGGCAAACGGCTTGGGGTCGGGGTCCGGGGTGAGTCGGCCCGCCACCGGCGAGGCCTACTGCACCTCGATGGTCGCCCCGGCGTCGGTGAGAGACTTCTTGAGCTTCTCCGCCTCGTCCTTCTCGACGCCCTGCTTGACGGGCTTGGGAGCGCCCTCGACCAGCGCCTTGGCCTCGGCCAGGCCCAGCTGGGTGATCTCGCGCACCACCTTGATGACGCCGATCTTCTTGGCCGGGTCGACGGACTTGAGGATGACGTCGAACGAGGACTTCTCCTCGGCCTTGGCCGCCGGGGCCGCCGCCGCCGCCATCATCACGCCCCCGCCCGCCGCGGCCTCGATGCCGTAGGCGTCCTTGAGGTACTTGCTGAGCTCCACGGCGTCCTTGAGGCTCAGCCCGCTGAGCTTGTCGCCCAGGTCCTTGATCGTCGCGTTCACGGTTGCTTCGGACATGATTCACCTTTCCCGGAGGCTCTCGGCCCCCCCAACGCTCGCCCGCGAGGCGCCGACACGATCGGCGATTAAACCCGGTGGGTCCCGGCGTGCGATTCGGTTGATTCGTCAGGAGGCCTTGCCGACGGCCTCGCCCTTCTCCAGCTTGTCTTCGATCGTCTTGAGGACGCCGCTCAAGGCGGCGCCCGGGCCCTTGAGCTGGGCCGACAGCTTCTTGCCGGGCCCCAGCAGGGCCGCGACCAGGTTCGCCAGGGCCTCGTCCCGCGTGGGGAACTTGGCGAGCTCCTCGACGGCCTGCTTGCCGGAGAAGAGCGTGCCATCGAGGACGGCGCCCTTGAGTTCGAGCTTGGGGGCGGCCTTGAGGGCGCTCACCAGTTCGCGGGCGATCTCGACCGCCGTGACCTCCTCGGTGGTGCTGTAGGCCAGCGCCGACGACCCGCTGAGCAGGTCGGTGAGGGGTTCGAGGCGGGTGCCCTTGATCACGCCGCGGGCCAGGGCGTTGCGGACGACGACCACGCGGATCTTCTTCCCGGCAAGGTCGCTCCGCAGCTTGGTGGTCTGGATGCCGGTGAGCCCGCGCATGCCGATCACCATGGCGTCGGCGTTGATCGCGGCGCCCGTGGGGGCCAGCCGGGCCTTGTAGTCCCGGATGATCATGGTCTTGATGGTCTTGGACACGGTTCACCTCAACGCGGCGGGCGCGGGGCCCGCGGCTTGTTCGCTCACTCCGCCGCCGCCGCCACCACGGGCGAGTACTTCACCTGCACCGACGGGGTCATGGCCCCCGACACCACGATCTTGCGGACGTACTGCCCCTTGGCGTTGCTGGGGCGGGCCTTCTCGATGGCGTGGATGAAGTGCTCGAGGTTCTCGACCAGGCTCTGCTCGGGGAAGCTCATCTTGCCGATGACGGCGTGCACGTTCCCCGCCTTGTCCGAGCGGTACTCCACCTTGCCCGCCGAGTACTCCCGCACCGCCTCGGGCACGTTGGTCGTGACCGTGCCGGCCTTGGGGCTGGGCATCAGGCCCTTGGGGCCCAGCACCTTGCCCAGGCGCGACACCACGCGCATCATGTCCGGGCTGGCGACCGCGACGTCGAAGTCCAGCCAGCCCTTCTCGACCTCGGCGACCAGCTCCTCCCCGCCGGCCTTGACGGCCCCGGCCTCCGTCGCCCTGGGGGCCACGTCGCTCTGGCAGAAGGCGATCACGCGCTTGGTCTTGCCGATCCCCTTGGGCAGGGCGACCGACCCGCGGATCGACTGCTCGCTGGAGGTGTCGAGCCCCAGCAGGATGCAGACGTTGACGGTCTGGTCGAACTTGGGGGCCTTGAACTTCTTGAGGGCGGAGATGGCCGCCGGGGCCTCCATCCACTCCCTCGGGGCCTCCTTGAGGTTGCCCCTCATGCGCTTGCCGATGAATCGTGCCATGGGTCAGCCCTCCACCGTCACGCCCATGGACCGGGCGGTGCCTTCGATGACCCGCATCGCCGCCTCGACCGAGCCGGCGTTGAGGTCCTTGACCTTGGCCTCGGCGATCTTCTTCACCTGGGCCTTGGTGATCTTGCCCACCTTGTTCTTGTTGGGCACGCCCGACCCGGTCTCGATCCCCGCCGCCTCCTTGATCAGGACCGACGCGGGCGAGCTCTTGATCTCGATCTCGAAGCTCTTGTCGCTCCAGACCGTGACCACCGCCTGCACGATCTTGCCCTTGAACTGGGCGGTGGCGGCGTTGAACTTCTGGATGAACTGACCCGGGTTGACGCCCTTGGAGCCCAGCACGGGTCCCAGCGGCGGGGCCGGCGTCGCCGACCCCCCGGGCGCCATGACCTTGAAGACGTTCGTGATTTCCTTCTTGGCCACCGGTCGTCACCTCCCACCCGGCCCCATCGTCCGCCCCGGCCAATCGGGGCGGCGGACCCGGTAGTGCTTGCGGTTCTCGGTTGTGCCCGGCCGGACGCCCGGCTGGGGGAGGCAAGGATAGGCCGCGGCCTCACCCCGAGCCACGCCCACCGGCGGTCGGCCGGCATGGCGAGCTCGCGGCGTGTGTCGGAAGTCCGCGGACGGATACGTCCCGGGTGCCACGACTGTGCCGCTCTGGGCACAGTCGTGCCGGCGGGGCACAGTCGTGCCGACGGGAAGAGCACGACTGTTCGCCGAGCCGAACAGTCGTGGCACGGTGGTCGCGTGCCACGACTGTGCCGCTCGGGGCACAGTCGTGCCGGCGGGGCACAGTCGTGCCGCTCGGGGCACAGTCGTGCCGGCGGGGAGAGCACGACTGTTCGCCGAGCCGAACAGTCGTGGCACGGTGGTCGCGTGCCACGACTGTGCCGCTCTGGGCACAGTCGTGCCGGCGGGGCACAGTCGTGCCGGCGGGAAGAGCACGACTGTTCGCCGAGCCGAACAGTCGTGGCACGGTGGTCGCGTGCCACGACTGTGCCGCTCTGGGCACAGTCGTGCCGGCGGGGAGAGCACGACTGTTCGCCGAGCCGAACAGTCGTGGCACGGTGGTCGCGTGCCACGACTGTGCCGCTCTGGGCACAGTCGTGCCGGCGGGGCACAGTCGTGCCGCTCGGGGCACAGTCGTGCCGGCGGGGAGAGCACGACTGTTCGCCGAGCCGAACAGTCGTGGCACGGTGGTCGAGTGCCATCTATGAGCAGGTCTCCTGTCACGGGTCATCGGGCGCTTCGCCCGATGACCCGTGCGGGTCGGGTGTCGGGAGCAAGGCGGCACGGGCGACCGCCGGGCGGATCGCCCGTGGCGGCCGCAGCGCCCGCCGGCGCCTTTGGGCGCGTTCTTCCGACTCACGCCACCAGGTCCGATCGGGCCTACCGCCCCAGCGCGTCCAGCATCGGGTCGCCGATCTGGCGCTCCAGGCCCGCCTCGATGGCCCGCTCCACCACCGTCCGGGCCAGGGGGATGCGGTCCTGGGCGTGCAAGAGCACCGCGACCATGAGCCACGCCTCGGCCGATCGCTCGCGGTTGGCGAACTCCACCGCCCGCACCGTCAGGGCCCGGATCCTGCGGTCGTCGTCGCCGAGGAGGTCGGGGTCGAAGGGCAGTTCGACCAGGCCCACGTCGGTGCGGTAGGCCTTGCGGATCATCAGGGCCGCCTCGTCGGCGCGGTTGGCGCTGAGGAGCGCGAGCGCCAGCAGCCGCTGCGAGTCGCCGTCGCGGTCGTGGGCCGGGTCGCGCAGGTGCTCCTTGAGCGAGCGGACGGCGCGGTCGGCGTTGCCGCGGCGGAGGGCGTCCTTCCCGGCCTCGAGGGGCGTGGTGGGGTCGACGGGCACGGGGGCGGGCGGTTGGGGCGCGGCGACCTGCACCGGCTGCACCACCACCGCCGGGGGCGAGTAGATCACGGGCTGCGTCACCACGGGCGCCGTCACGATCGACGCGTACGACGTCGAGTACACGGGCCACGGATCGTCGCAGACCACGACCGGCCTTCGATGCACGGGTCGGCACACGCCGCACCCGCACCCCACCGGGTGGCACACGTACGACGTCCGCGTCGAGCACCGCGGGTAGAGCAGGCTGTCGCAGATCCCCGTGTTGAGGCCGATGTTCAGGCGGCTCCTGGAGCCGTAGAACGACGCGCTGCCGCGGAGCCCGTGGCTGGTCACGTGGAACCCGGAATCACGCCGCACGGGCTCGCACGAGTCCATCCGGTGCGTCGTGAAGGCGCGCGTGCCGTCCACGGCCCGCGAGCCGAAGTCGATCGCGTGCTGCGCCGGCGCCGCCGCGGCCGCCACCGCCAGCCCCGCCATGCCCATGAATGTCCGCACGCTCGTCATGGCTCGTCCTTCCTTGCCCGGGCCCGCGCCCCCTCCGGCCCTTAGAAGCTACGCACGGACCCGGGCCCGGTGCGGCTGTTACGAACGCCGCGTGACAATCCGGCCCCGCCAGGCCGCGGCGGGCGGATTCGGCATCCGATCGGTCGGTTATCGGCGGTCGGCGCGGTCCGCGGCGGCGACGGGATGATCGCCCCCGGGCGCGAACGAGGCGGCGACGATGGCGTTGAGCCCGGCCCGTTCGCCCCGGTCGAGGAACCGCCGCAGGGCCATGCAGTTGCCGCGGGCCTGCGACACGACCGCGGCCAGCAGGTACGCCGCGGGCGTGCGTTCGCGTTCCGCCGACCTCAGCGCCGCCCTTGTCAGGTCCTGCGCCGCGGAGGTGTCGATCCCGAGGTCGCCAAGGTCGATCGGGTGCTGGGCCAGCGCGGGGTCGGCCGCGTGGGCCATGTGCATGACGCCCGCGGCGCCGGGCGCATCGCCCGCGAGCACCAGCAGCACCGCCAGGTGCCGCGCCGACTCGAAGTCCTCGGGCTCGCCCTCGAGGTGGGCCGCCAGGGCCGACACCGCCCCGGCCCAGTCGCGCTCGGAGGCGCACAGGGCGCTGAGGGCCCTCGGCGAGAGGCCCGCCCGCTCGTTCACGGGGATCGCCTCCGGCGCCTCGAGCCTCGGATCGATGCCCGCCGCCGCCTCGTGCAGCGCCGCCGATCCCGTCGAGCCCGTCGCCGAACCGCACGCCCCGCCCGCGCATCCGCCCGATCGGCGCAGGTCGCCCGCGACGCGCCCGAAGGTGTCGCGCGTGACGGGGCCCTTGATTCGGCCCAGGGGCGGGCGCGCCTTGCCACGCCCGGGGTCGTCCGGGCGGGACCGGGGCTCCGCGATGGGCCCAGGGCGCTCGCTCGGCATGGGCGCGTCGCTGCGGAGTTGGCGGTTGAGGCGGACGCCCATGCGGTTGGGGTCCAGCCTCACGCCCATGCGCGACGGGTCGAGGCGCACGCCGAAGGTGGTCGGGTCGAGGCGCGAGATGGACATGGGCAGGTGCTGGGGCGTGGCCGTCGGCATGCGCACGAGGGTGGTGCAGGTGCGCACGCTCTGGTGGGCGTGCCGCGGCGGATCCGGCGTGCGGGCCGCCCCGACGCCGGCGAGCAGCGTCATCGCCGAAACCACCGCCCTCCAGTTGGCTCGCATCGCCATGGCCACCTCGCTCGTGCCCGGAGCATCCTATCGACCGACCCCGGGAACTCGGGGCATCTCCCAATTGATACCGGCGGCCCCGGTCGCGGTTTCACCGTACAGAGTCCGAATATCGGCGGGAGGTGCCGAAGGCGGACCCCGGGTATCGTGTCCGCCTCCATGGCGCGAATCCGTCCCCCCATGCTCGCCCGGCTCGCCGTCCTCGCCTGTTGCCTCGGCCCCACCGTGGCGGCGCTGTCGGTGGGGGGGTGCGGGGGCGTGGGCGGGTCCGTGCGCATGGAGTCGGCGCCCGGCACGGTTCAGCGGGGCGAGACGGCGCGGATCCTCAAGCCCGCGCTGGCGACGCTGGTGTACCACGCCCCCGATTCGCAGACCGCCGACATCTACCTGACGGACCTGCACCCGGACGAGCTCGATCCCCGCAACGACCTGTCGGGCGTCTCGGGGCAGCTCGTGCACCTGAACATGTTCCTCGTTCCGCGGGCCGGCTCGACGCCGATCGAGAAGACCGCGGTCACGGCCGTCATCCGGCACGTGGTCATCGCGCGCGGACAGGTGGGGGTGTACGGCGGGGGCGGGTTCATGTTCACGCGGGGCTCGCCGGGCGACTCGAGCTTCGGCGGGTCGGTGGACCGGGCGACGATGCGTCTGCTTGCGCGCACCGGTGGGTTCGTCGACTTGCTGGGACCGACGGAGTTCTCGGGATCGTTCCTGGCGCGGCTGGACAAGCCCTCGGCGGACCTGCTCGCGCGGCGCTTCCGCGACCTGGTCGCGACCGCGCGCGCCGCGACGCCCTGAGCGTCAGGGATGGTCGCGTTCCCATCCGAGCAGGACGCGTTGGGCGTTGCCGCGGTAGATCGCGTGCAGGACGTCGTGGGGCAGGGCCGCGCCACGGAGGCGGGGCGACGAGTTCGCGTCGAAGCGGGCGGGATCGACCATCGCCAGGTCCGGGTCGCTGATGGGGGAGGGGGCGTCGAACGCGCTTTCGAGGAGGGCCCGCAGGGCCCAGAACCGGCTGGCGTAGAGCTCGAAGGCGGCGTCGGGGTCGCTGGCCTGGTCGGCCTTGATCGAGCGCGGGTTGGCCTTGCGCGGGCTCAGGTGGTCGTCCATGGCCACGATGTCGGTGCCGAAGACGAGCCGGTCCTTCCACCGGAGGCAGAAGGAGCGGAAGTCGGGCTTGCCCGGCGCCGCCGGGTGGCGCGACAGTTCGCGCACCATCCAACGGGCGGCGGAGACGTCCAGGTGCAGGTTGGGGTGGCGCGAGAGCAGCCCGTCGAGCCTCTCCAGGTCCTCGGGCCAGCCCCCCATGTGGGCCGCGATCCACGGGGCCTCGAAGCGGTCGAGCATTCGCTCCAGCCCGGCGTAGGCGTCGGGCTTGGCGCCGAAGCGGGCCCGGTCGGCGTACTTGGTCGCGAACCAGGTGTCGGGGTCGGCCACGTGCACGAGGTACATCATGCCCAGGTCGCGCCCCAGCTCGCAGGCCCGCACGCGCCAGGGCGACTCCACGTCCCAGCAGTCGGCCCCGTCCGGGATCAGCTCGCGCAGGCGCGGGGCGGCCCAGACCTTGAGCACGCGACTGGCGTGCCGGCGGCGGAACTCCTCGATCACGCGCAGGTACCCCTCGCGGTGGGTCACGCCGGGGTTGGGGTCGGCCCAGGTCGGGAAGGCGATGAAGCGGACGGCGTCGCCCAGGGCCTCGTGCACCGGCTCGACCATGTGCAACTGGGTCATGGTGTAGGTGAGGGTGACGCCGAAGAGGGCCGCGGCCCGTGCGTAGAGGCGGGGGGCCTGGGCGCCCATGAGGTGGGCGTGGGCGTCGATGACGCCGCCGGCGGGCGGGGCGAGGAAGGCCGCGGCCTCGGTGCGATAATCGAGGGCCGCGAGGTTGTCCTGGGAGGGGCCCCGCGGGCCCGTGCCGCGGGTGAACCCGGGGGCCGGATTGCCCACACCTGTTCCGACAGACATCGGTCGATGGTAGATCCCGCCCGAAGCGACAGGCCCCGCCGACCCCGCGTCGCGCTCGCGCACGACTGGCTGTGCGGGCTGCGGGGCGGCGAGGCCGTGCTCGATCGCATCGCCGCCCTCGGCGCGGAGCGGTTCGACCTTGACGGGCTGTACACGATGTTCGACGACGGGCGGGGGCTGACGCCCGCGATCGACCGGGTGGCGCACGTGCGCTCGACGCTGGGGTCGCTGCCGGGGGCGACGCGGCTGCGGCGCTGGCTGCTGCCGCTGTACCCGTGGGGCGTCGCCGATCTGTCGCGCCGGCTGGCCCGGGCGCACGCCCGGGCCCCGATCGACCTGGTGATCTCGACCAGCTCGGCGGCGATCAAGGGCCTGCGACCGCCCCCCGGCGTGCCGCACCTGTGCTACTGCCACGCGCCGGCGCGGTACGTCTGGGGGCGGCGCGAGGACTACACGCGCGACGGATCGCCGCGGGCGCTGGGGCTTGCCGTGATGGGCGGGCGGTTCCGCGAGTGGGACCGGGCGACGGCGGCGCACGTCACGGCGTTCGTCGCCAACTCGCGCCACGTCGCCGGCGAGGTCGAACGCTGCTACGGGCGGCACGCCGAGGTGGTGCACCCGCCGGTGCGGACCGGGTTCTTCACGCCCGACGCGGGCGCGAGGCGCGAGGGGTTCTGGCTGGTGGTGTCGGCCCTTGAGCCCTACAAGCGGGTGGACCTGGCGATCGACGCCGCCCGGCTCGCGGGGGCGCGCCTGGTCATCGCGGGCGCCGGGAGCATGCGCCGGGCGCTGGCCCGGCGCGCGGGGAGCGGAGTGGAATGGCTCGGGCGCGTGAGCGACGAGCGCCTGCGCGACCTCTACCGGCGGGCACGGCTGCTCGTCTTCCCGCAGGTCGAGGACTTCGGCATCGTCGCGGTGGAGGCGCAGGCGTGCGGGCTGCCGGTGGTGGCCCGCGGCGAGGGCGGCGCGCTCGACACGGTGTGCCCGGGCGTCACCGGGGCCTTCTTCGCGTCGCCCGACGCCCAGTCCGTGGTCGCCGCGGCCCGGGCGTGCCCCGATCCCTCCGACCCCGCGGTGGCGTCGGCCTGCCGGGGGCATGCGGGGCAGTTCGACGAGGGGACGTTCGAGGGCCGCATGCTCGCGGCGATCGGGGGCCTGCTGGGGCGGGCCGGCTGATCAGGAGAGGCGCGAGATCGACGCGGCGCGTGCGCCGGCGTCGGGCGACGCCGCGCGCCGCAGCGCCTCGGGCAGGAACAGCGACGCCTTGGGCTCGCTGAAGATCCGCCCCGCGTAGACCTGTCCCACGAAGATCTCGTGGTCGGCCTCGAGGTCGAGGTGGCGCACGACGATGCAGTCGAAGGCGACGGGGCAGCGGCGGACGATGGGCGCGCCGGTGACCAGCGACTCGACCGGGAGGCAATCGAAGGGATCGGGGTGGACCGCGGTTTCGGGCGACTCTTCGAGGGCCGGCACCGGCGCCTGGGCGCCGAACTTGCAGGCCAGGAGCCGGTCGCCCGGGTCGACAACCCCCACGCCGAACGCGTGGGCGTCCCGGATGATCGGGTCGATGGGGTGCCCCTTGCGCACGGCGACGGCCAGGAGGAGGGGCTCGTCGGCGACGACCTGGAGCGAGCGGACGAAGAGGCCGGCGCGCTTGCCGTCGAACTGCGCGCTCATCAGGTACGTGGGCTGCGGGAGGCGCAGGAGCGCTTCGCGAGCCGCCGCCACCTGACGGGGTTCTGGAACGAGCCCTGCAAACACCGCGCTGTCCATCGACCGAGGCATGCGTCTGATTCACTCAGCCCACGAGAGTGTCCACCGGTTTTCCACAAACGGACCACCCTCGAACGGGCGGAAGACGGAGGGCCGAAAAGAAAAACGCACACGACGCTGATGCGATTGCAAACCCTGACGAATGCAGGGGTTCCGACGATCAAGCCCTACGCCGCTCGCGGCTTATCGGTTCCCCCGAGGGCCTCGGGTGTTGCAAAGTGGGGCAAGGTGGGGCATAATCCCGCCGATGACGCGGGGAGAGCCAGCCCATGCTCCTGTTCACCGGCCAGGCCGATGCCACGATCGACGGCAAGAGCCGGCTGGCGATCCCTGCCAAGTACCGGACTCTACTCGAACAGGCCGGGGAGCCGCCGACCTGGTTCTGCATGCCCTGGCCGGAGGGGTACTTGAGACTGTACCCGGCGTCGCGGTTCGAGCGGCTGGCGGACGCGGGCCCGGACTCGCTGACGCCGGACGCGGACCGGGCCTCGCTGGACGTGGCGATGTTCAGCCTGTTCGAGCAGTTGGAGATGGACACGAACGGTCGCGTGATCATTCCCCGCGACCATCTCGCGCTGGCCCGGTTGGGCACGGACGTGGTGGTCGTCGGGGCCAGGAATCGGCTGGAGGTTCGGGACCGGGGGTCGTGGGAGGCCCAGCGGCTCGAACGGTTCCAGCGGCTCGGGCAGTTGGCGGAGCGCTTCGAGGCGCGTCGCCCGCCCGGGACGTGACGGCCTCCACCGGTGCTCGCCGGGCGAGGTGAGAGGGAGTCCGTTTCGCGTGGAGACACGCGGGCGGGCGTTGACAACCGAGCGGACCGCACTGGTTCGTGAGACCCCAAGGCGACTGCCCAGCGCCGGCCGGTCTCGCAGGGACGCGATGCCGGTGCAGGACCCGTCGAAGGCGTGGGGGTTGATCCCTCCGCGCAGATGAGACGGCCAAGGCAGACCCCAGGGACGGGGTCAGGCTCGGCACTTTGCGTCCGGCCCTCTCGCGAGGTCCGGACGCTTTCCAGGACGACCACTCGGCGACGGGGGCGTCTCCCACCACCCACCCACCACCCAAGCCTTCGTCGCCCCACGCCGCCCGGCTCACCGTCGGGCGGCGTCTTTTTCTGCGCCCGCAGAAACGTCGGGCGGCACGGGGGTCGGTTCAGCGCCGCGGGCCGGAGAGATTCCGCCGGTGGCGTGACCCGACGGCCCGTGCCGCCGGTAGGACGAGGGATGGATCTCAGGCGCTGCGGACCTCGATGACGCCCAGGCGGATGAGGAACATGGTGGCCTCTTCGATCTCGAAGCGCGTGTAGTCGTTGAGGACGGCGGGCTGATCGGGCGCGCCGATCAGGTCGACGGGGTTGGGCCACTCGGGCTCAAGGCCGGCGGCGCCGCGGCGCTCGGCCACCTCGATGACCGCGTGGAGCACCGCCTCGGCCGCGTCGCACAACCTCAGGGGGTCGATGCTCTTGCTGTGCCTGGCCATCGGTGTTTCCTCCACAACTCAGGCGTCCGTGCGCACGCTTCGGCGTGCCCGCCGGCCCTGACGCACATTGATACGGGCCGGCCACTCAACGGTTCGGCGTGTGCGTCGCCGATGTTCCACGAGTCGCGTCGGAATCCGACCGCGCCGCGACGGGCGTTTCGATCCCGCTCGCGGCCGCGCGGCTTGTGCGCTTCAACGGGCCTCTCGCTCCTCATTGGGAATGCCGGGCGGCGTGTTGCGCCGCACGCGGATTCGGGCCTCATTTCAGGACCTTCGCGGGATCCGGTCCGACATGGGCGCGTCGTGTCACGGGCGCGCGACATTTCATTGAAACGGCGCGGAATCCGGGAACCGACCGCCCTCCGCCTCCGCCGAGCAGGGGCGTGCGGTTGCGTGCAAAGAGCGAGTACAGACGATCGAAGATGGCGCGAAGCCCGGGCCAGGCGGTGGGCGCGAGCAACCAGCCCAGGCCGACGGCGGCGTAGGCGCGGCGGAAGACCTCCATGCCGGTGACGACGCGGCCGTCGGGCAGCACGCCGTGGATCTCGCGCATCGCCCGCTCCAGCGAGCATCCGAAGCTCGCCGGATCGGTCGCGGGGTCGACGAGGTTCTTGACGATGATGCGCCCGCGTCCGCGGTCGAGGCGCAGCAGGAAACAGGCCTCGCGCCGGCACACGCCGCAGGCCCCGTCCACGAGGATCGTGATGGGCAAGTCGCGCTCCACGCCCCGCGGCTCGATCACCCCATGATCGGCGCCAGCCCCAGGCTCTTGCGCAGCGAGGCGATCTGCCCGGCGTGCCAGCCCTCGTGCCACACCAGCTTGTAGAGCGCGTCCGCGGGATCGTCGGCGAAGCCCTGGGTCTTGTCGTTCAGGGGAACCGAGAGCTGCGCCGGCGTCGCGGACTTGAGCCAGGAGACCAATCCCGCGCGCGCAGACTCCAGCAGCTTGAGCATCTCGGGGAGCGGCGCGTAGTCGGCGGCGTTCTTCGTGGGCTTGGAGCCCATGCCGCACGCCTTCAGCAGGGTCTCGGGAGCCTGCACCCGCGGAGCCCCGACCAGATCGCAGATCCACGCGTCGGTGCCGATCAGGTGCCCGATGACCCACAGAACGTGGTTATCGGTCGGGGCGGACTGGTGGGTGAGCTTGTCGGCGGGCCAGCCCTTGAGCAGCGAGAGCGTCATCGTGCGCGTGAAGGCCATGAGGCCGATGATCTGATCCTGGCTGGGCATGGGGTCGTCTCCCGTATGGCGGCGCCGCGGGCCTGTGTCGGCCCGTTGGTCTTGGAGTGTAGTAGATGGGTGGCGTGTCGGCGCCGCGAGCATGAAGCACCGATGCCGCTCCTGACGCTCATCCCTGTTGTCCTCGCCGCGGGCGTGGGGCTTGGGCGCGGGCCGGACCTTGAGGTCGCGCATCGCAACGGCATCTACTCGGCACGACGGCGATCGATCAGCACGGGCAGAGCTTCACGGTGACCGGGCTCTCCGGGATCGCCTGGGCGGGGGGTGACGACGACCTGGCGGTCATGGACAACTCCAACAAGGTCGTGCGCCCGCGGATCACGCTGGACGCCGACGGGTCCATTGCCGGCGCGACACTCACGGGCGGGGTGACGCTGAGCGGGTCGCGCGAATTCGAGGGGATCGTCGCGGCGGGGGCGCGGTCTTCCTGTCGGAGGAGGGCTCGCCCGGCGCGCACGCGGACTCGCTCTCGACGTGAGCCAGGCTCCGCAGCCTGCCCGTGCCGACCGTCTTCGCGGACCGAAGGTCCAACCGCGAGTTCGAATCGCTCACGCGCCGGTCGGACAGGATCGGGTTCTGGCCCGCCAACGAGGAGGCGCTCACGGTGGACGGCCCGGCTGCGACGCCGACGGCGGGGACCGTGGTGCGCCTGCTGCGGTATGTGGGCGCCGGCGGCGGGTTCGCGCACGCCGAGCAGCACGCGTACCTCGTCGACGCCATGCACGGCGCGGTGATCACCAACGCCCGCTCCGGGCTGGTCGAGCTGGTGGAAACGCCCTCGGGGCGCCTGATCGGGCTGGAACGCTCCTTCGCGCTGGGCACCGAGTTCTTCCGCACGCGCATCTATGAGCTGACGACGGCGGGCGCCACGGACGTCTCCGGGCTCGCGTCGCTGGTTGGCCCGAGCTACACCCGCGCAATCAAGCGCCTCATGTGGCGGGGAGACCTCACCAACTTGGAGGGGCTGTGCCTGGGCACGGCCCTGGCGGGCGGCGGATTCGCGCTGGTAGGGATCATCGACGACGGCGACTCGATCAGCGTCAACCGCGTCGTCGCCTTCCGCCTGACGGGGCCCGTCGTGCCGGTTTGCGCCCCCGACCTCAACGGCGACGGCATCGTTGACTTCAACGACTTCCTCGAGTACCTCAATCTGTACAACGCGGGCTGCTGACGCCGTCACCCCGGCAGGTGCTTCTCCATCCAGTCGTCCTGGCGGAGGACCGAGGCGCGGGCGAGGCGTGAGCGGGCCTCGGCGCGGGCCTGGGCGAAGCGGAACGCGGCGAGGGCGGCGCGTGGGTCGGCCAGTTCGTCGAAGCCGGGGCGGTGGGCGAGGAGGCCTTCGAGCGAGCGGGAGGGGCCGGCCTTGAGGCGGGCCCGGGATCGGAGGAGTTGGGCCAGGCGCGGGGCGTGGTGCACGAGCAGGTCGTCCTCGAGGCTGAGCATCATCACCGAGGAACCGGGATCTCCCTGGCGCCCCGAGCGCCCGATGAACTGGCGGTCGATGCGCTGTGCCCCGTGCATCTCGGTGAGGATGACGTGCAGGCCGCCGGCGGCGCGGGATTCGGGGGTCAGGCGGATGTCGGTGCCGCGACCGGCCATGTTGGTGGCGACGGTGACGGCGCCGGGCGATCCGGCGGCGGCGACGAGGGGGGCCTCGTCGGCGTCGTGCAGGGCGTTGAGGACGCGGTGCGGCACGCCGCGGCGCGAGAGCAGTTCGCCGAGCAGTTCCGAGGCCGCGATGGAGCGGGTGCCGACGAGCACGGGTCGGCCCCTGCCGGCCTGGCGCTCGATCTCCTGGGCGACGGCGGTCCAGCGTCCGACGCCCGAGCGGAAGACGCGGGGCGGGAGGTCGTGCCGGACGACCGGTCGATTCGTGGGCAGGCGCGTGACGGGGCGGGCGTAGACGGTCTCGATCTCGGCGCCGTCGCTGGCCACCGTCCCTGTCATGCCGCACAGGAACGGGTAGCCGCGGAAGAAGCGCTGGAAGCTGACGCGGGCGAGGGTCTCGCGGTCGGCGGTGACGGCGAGCCCCTCGTGGGCCTCGACGGCCTGGTGGAGCCCGTGCTCCCAGGTGCGGTCGGGGAGGAAGCGCCCGGTGTACTCGTCGACGATGACGACGCGCCCGTCGACGACCTGGTACTGGCGCCCGGGGCGGTAGCAGTGGGCGGCGACCAGGGCCTGGCGCACGAGTTCCTCGGCGCGGCGGGGGGCGCGCCACACCGGGTCGGCGAGGGCGGACCGGGCCGCGATCAGGCGCTGGCGTCCGCGGCGGGTCAGCTCGGCGGCGCGGCGGAGGGCGTCGATGCGGTAGTCGGCGTGCTGCTCGAGGTCGGCGGCGAGGAGGGCGGCCTGGCGGTAGACCGGGGCGGCGGCGTCCTCGCGGCGCGAGCGGGCGATGATCAGGGGCGTGGCGCACTCGTCGATGAGCACGGCGTCGGCCTCGTCCACCAGGGCCGCCGACAGCCCGGGCACCAGCGGCGCCAACTGCGGCGCGATCGCCTCCGGCGCCGCCCGCACCGCCAGGCGCGCCGCCCACGGGCTCGAGACCCCCGGCAGGCGGATCTGGTCGCGGAGCCAGTCGGCGACGATCTGCTTGGGCGTGGCGTAGACGATCGGCAGGGCGTAGGCCTCGGCCCGCTGGGCGGGGTCGGAGTCGTGGACCACCGCGGCGCAGCGGAGCCCGCAGCGGGCGTAGACCGCGGCACGGCTCTGGGCGTCGCGCTTGGCCAGGTAGTCGTTCACGGTGAAGACGTGGAGGCGGCGTCGCTGCCAGGCGATGAGCGGGGCCGCCAGCGAGCCCGTGAGCGTCTTGCCCTCGCCCGTCAGCATCTCGACCACGCGCCCGCGGACCAGGGCCAGGGCGCCCATCAACTGGACGGGATACGCCTCCTCGCCGGTGGCGCGGCGGGCGGCCTCGCGCACGAGCGCCAGGGCCTCGCGGACCGCGGCGGGGCCGGCGCTGCGCCGGATGAAGGCCTCGCGCGCGTCGCCCAGACGGGCGTCGAGGGCGGCGTCGCCCGTTGCGCGAAGGGCGGGGGCCAGGGCGTCGATCTTCGCGGCCTGGGCCGCAAGCCAGGGCAGGGTGACGCGGGCGTGCGTCGCCTTGGTGACCAGGCGGGTCGCGAAGCGGTCGAGGCCGCGGGGCGCCTCGGGGCGTCGCCGACGGCTGGTCAGCGAGGCGTGCAGGACGTGGTAGCGGGTGAGGGCCTGGGACACGGGTTAGAGGTCCACGTCGGGGATCGCCTTGAGCAGGCGGTCGGTCCACTGGGCCAGGAGCGGTCGGGGCGGGAGGGTGAAGCGGACGGCGACGCGCTCGCCCGGCATGCCGGGGAGGCCGCCGGCTTCCGGCTCGACGTACACGGTGAAGACGGGCGTACGGACGCGGAGCCCGGAGCGATCGGAAGGGTCGGTGAGGGCCGAGCCGCCGCCCTGGAGCGAGAGGGCGGCGTGGGGCAGGCGGCGCTGTCCGGCGTCGACGGCAAAGACGCGGCCGCCCGCCAGCGTGCGGTGGGGGTCGGCGACGCGGCGCATGTGCACGCCGAATCGCTCGCGGGGAACCTGGAAGAGCCAGCCGGCCTGGGGCTGGGTCATTCCGACGGCGACGCGGAGGGCGCGCTCGTCCACGAAGTCGGCGATCGGGCGGCCCTCGGCGGCGAAGGACCCGACGAGGCGTGCCGGGTCGTCCCCCACGAGCACGCCGTCGAAGGGCGCCCGCACGACCAGGCGATCCAGCCTGGCGCGGAGCTGCTCGACCTGCCGCTGGGCGGCGTCGACGCGCCCGGCGCCGACCTGGGCGGCGGCGGGGTTCTCGACCGCCCACTCGCGCTCGCGGACACGCTCCTCGGCCAACTGGGCCTGGGCCAGCGCCAGTTGGGTCTCGAGCTCCGGGCTGCGGAGCGTGAGGATGGGGTCGCCGCCCACGAGGCGGTCGCCCGGGCGGGCGTGGGCCTCGACCACGACGCCGGGGGCCCCCACGAAGAGGCCCGCGACGCGTTCGCTCTCGATGACGCCTTCGGCGCGTCGGCGGTCGGGCATGGGGGTCAGCCCGACCAGCCCCCCCACCGCCGCGACCAGGAGCAGGCTGACGGCGACGGCGCGGAACCGGTGCTCGGCCAGTTGCGGGCTGCTCGCCAGCCAGTGGACGAAGGCGCCGGCGGGCACGAGGAACCACGCCGCGGCGGTCCAGACCGCCAGCACCAGCCCCAGCGCGAAGAACTTGCCCATGACAAGGAGCGTGACGGTGACGAAGAGGGCGACGCGGTAGGCCAGGGCGAGCACGCCGAAGACGAGCAGGATGGCGCGCTCGCCGGGCTGGGTGGTCGGCGGTCGCGCGTCCTTGATGCGGTAGACGTGGCGCTGGAAGAGGTGCTGGAGCATGCGGCTGGAGCGCTGCATGAGGTTGGGGACCTCGAGGAGGTCGGAGAGGACGTAGTAGCCGTCGAAGCGCATGAGCGGGTTGGCGTTGAAGAGCACCGTCGAGACCCCCGCCGTCAGGATCGCGTTGAAGGCGAGCTGGCTCACCAGGGTGCCCTCGTCGGCGCGGAGCCAGACGAAGACGGCGGCGGCGGCGATGGCGAGCTCGAAGACGATGCCGCCGGCGCCGACGGCGATGCGGCGCCACTTCTCGGGGAAGGCCCAGCACGCGGAGGCGTCGACGTAGGGGGAGGGCATGAGGACCAGGAGCATGGCGCCGAACTCGGGTACCTGCCCGCCGAAACGCCTGCACAGCACGCCGTGACCCAGCTCGTGGAAGGCCTTGAGGACGACGTAGCCGAGGAGGAGCCAGCCCCAGTTGGCGGCCTGCAGGGCGTCGGGCACGCCGCGCCACAGGCGCGAGAGGTGGGGCGCGATCTGCCACAGGGCGGCGGCGACCAGGGCCGCCCAGGCCAGCAGCCCCCACCGGTTCAGAATCGGGCGCAGGATGGGCTCCACCCATTCCAGGATCGCGTCCGGATTGAACAGGCGGATCTTGAAATACATGACGCCCAGGGCCTTCTGGACCGCCTTCTTCTTGAGGCGCTCGCGCCCGCGCCGCAGGAACTGCTCGGCCTCGGGGCTGCCCTCGGCGGCGAGCAGGTTGGAGCCATAGAGCTGCGCGAGGAGCTGGACGACGTCGGGCTGGGTGGGGGCGGCGTCGGCGTGGCGCGTGAGCAGGGCCCGCCAGATCTCCTCGATGGTGCGCGCGCCGTCGAGCATCGCGACCAGCTCGTAGGAGATCGGGTCGAGGCGGAAGAACTGGTTGCTGGCCGGGTCCTGCACGACGTGCCAGCGGCGCCCGCGGTAGAACTGGCGCACGATCTGAGTGTGGGGACGGAGGCGGGGGCGCATGGCCCGCACGCGGTGCCACAGGGGCGAGAAGGTGGGGCGCTCGGCGGTCATCGCTACCACCAGGCCCACAGGCGGGCCGCGTCGATGAAGCGGCGGGCGCCGATCCGCACCAGCGAGCGCCGGTCCGCGTCGAAGCGGGCCCGCCCCTGCATCCCGGGGCGCAGCCACGGGGCCGGGTCATCGAGCACGCACCGCACCAGGAAGACGTTGCGCCCCTCGTCGGCGCGGGCCTGGGGCACGACCCGCTCGACGGTCACGGGCACGCGGCGGGCGGGGTCGGAGGCGGTGGCGATCGTGCCCACCGAGCCCTCGCGGACCAGGGCCGCGTCGCGGTCGTCGAGCCTGGCGATCACGACCAGGTCGCCCACGTCCGCCAGTTCCACGAGCACTTCGCCCTGCGCCAGCGCCGCCCCGAGGCGGTCCGCCAGGTCGCCGGCGATGATCCGCCCCGAGATGGGCGCGTGCAGCGTGGCCCGCGCCAGGCGTTCGTCGATGAGCGCGAGCCTCGCCCGGGCCTGGTCGGCCTGGGCCAGGGCCCGCTGGGCCTGCGACACGTCCCCCTGGCGCAGGGCCTCGTCGGCGGTCTTCTCGAAGCGAAGGACGTCCGGGGCCACGTCGAGGCGCGACAGCTCCAGCTCGGCGGTGTCGAGGCGCGCCAGCACCTCGCCCTGGGCGACGGCGTCGCCGGCACGCCGGGCCCGGCCCAGCGACGCGATGACGCCCTCGAAGGGCATCGACACGATGCGGGGAGCTCGCGGCACCAGCTCCATCGACGCGCCGACCCGGTAGGGCACCGGCGCCAGCGTGGCGAAGAGCAGGAACGCGCTCGCCGCGACGCCCGCCAGTTTCCACGCCGTGTGCCGCGGCCCGACCGCCCACGCGCCCGCGCGGGCCAGCCAGTCCAGCCCCCGGGCCGCGAGCGTGCGGTCGTCGCTCCGCCTCACCGCGAGCACGGGCGTGACCAGGTCCATGGTCGCCTGGAGCAGTTCGGCGGCGTCGGCGTCCATCCTCGCCCGGCCCGCCGACTCGCACAGCAGCACGCCCACGACGCGGTCATCGATCCGCAGGGGCACGGTGATGAGGCGGAGGCGGGCGTCGTGGGCGGCGAGGGCGCGGTGCGCGTGCACGATGGCCCGCGCCAGCAGCGGATCGGGCGACGACCCCTCGGGGGGCGGGAAGAGCACGGCCTGCTCCTGGTCGAGGCACTCGTCCATGGCCGATTCGAGGCGTCGGACCATGGCCATGCGGCGGTCGACGTGCTCGGTGTCCGACATCGCGACGGTGCGCGTGAAGGCCCCGCCTCGCTCCTTGGAGCCGCCCCGGGCCCAGCCCAGCGCGACGCGGTCCATGGAGAGCCTGCGGCAGAGGTCGTTGGCGACCTGCATCGCCGCGCCCCTGAACCCGCGGGCCGAGTTGACGCCGGCGATGAGGCGCGAGGCCAGGTCCAGCGACGCGGCGGAGGCCCTGACGCGCTCCAGGGCCCGCAGGGCGCCGTGGTGGTGGGCGTAGCCGATCGCCAGTTCGACAACGGCGAGGGTGGTCTGCAGGGCCGGGCGGGATCGGGGCTCGACCAGGAGCGTGACAATCGCCGACGCCCCGGGCACCGGGGCCGCGATGAGACACCCGCGCCCCGCCGACCCGTCGTAGAGCTCGTCGTCGCCGAGGCCAAAGACGGCGGCGTGCCCGCGCTCGAGGGCGGCGCGGCAGGCCTCGCGCGCCTCGGGGGCGGACTCGACCGGGGGCGGGTCGCCCGTGCCGGGGCGGGGCCGGTCGCCGCGCGGCGCCCAGAGGAATGCCGCGACGGGTTCCTGGTTGGCGTCGGACCGCCAGGCGACGGCCTGGCGGGCGCCCGAGACCTCGCCGAGCACGCCCGCGAGGCGTTCGAGGAACCCGGCGTCGTCGGGGGCGGGGGCGACCAGGTCGGCGACCACGCGCTGCCAGCCGGGCGTCCTGAGGTCTGAGAGGTCGATCACGCCGGCGGCTCCGCTCCGTGCCTTCAGCCGCCCCGGGCCGGGCGGCCGACTCGCTTGCTCCAATCATCGGTCGGAGGGGTGAATCGAACCCAGGCGGGCTCGCCGGGCACCACGCGGTCGGGCCCGTCGGGGTTGCGCAGCTCGACGCGGATGCGGCGCGTGCGGCTGGCCGCGTCCGCGACCGGGCTTACCTCGACCACCTTGACCTCGATCACGGCCAGGCGCGGCCCGAGCTCGACCAGCGCCCACGCCGGGTCGCCCGGCTTGAGGGCCTGGGCGACGGTCACGTCGGTGGGGGCGGCGACGTCGATCCACACCGGGTCGACCTGCACGATCCGCAGGATCTTCTCCGTCTCGCGCACGATCTGCCCCACGTCCACCATCACCTGGTCGACCTGCCC
>Ga0194120_10000278_pt1 | contig 94151 bp, 113 predicted proteins | sample TA2MahCa65mmetaG_FD_148642 | JGI IMG/M metagenome (GOLD analysis project Ga0194120, IMG submission 148642) | Freshwater microbial communities from Lake Tanganyika, Tanzania - TA2015019 Mahale Deep Cast 65m | ecosystem: Environmental > Aquatic > Freshwater > Lake | place: Tanzania: Lake... | reverse complement strand
GAATACATGCAGATGGATTGTTAAAGGAAAAATTAGAACAGTTAGGAGAAACTTATCAAATACAAGTCCTTGGGTTGCTATCCTTGACTTTGGAGATGGAAGATGTGATAATTTAGCAACACTAAATATAAACGGTAATATCCGAACAATAACTTTACCATAACAAAAAAATCTAACACCAAAAATTTAATATTTATATATTAAAGATAATTTAATGAAAAAACTTAATTTACAAGAACAAGTATCCCGAATAAGAAGTATGATGGGTGTAAACGAAAACGTTGATTCGGCGGAACAAGAATTTGATAGTGCTTTGGCATCGGCCGGTATTGTACTTACTCCCGAAGAAAAAAGTGAAATAAATCCTGACTGCCCAATTGAGAAACCCGCAGAACACTCCGATGTTATGGGACAACTTGAAACCGCAATTAGTAATATCAATGATAAGGAAGAACTAAAAGGACTTCTTAAACAAGTTATGGTTCTTCTGCAAAACAAGCAAGAAAAACCACAACCAAACACATCATCAATTGCCGCACCTCAAGATATGAATGAACAAGCGGCACCGGTTATTGTGGCGGGAGTTTCAGTCCCACCTGCGGCGTTTACAATTGCACTTGGATTCGTTGCATTATTACTCGTATTAAAACTTGCCAAATTAATATTTGGTGGTCGTGATAGAGACAGGAGTCGGGGTTCTGGTTGTAAAAAGAAACATAAACTTTTTAATAGATTTGGTATTAGTGGTGTTGTAAATGAAGAAGATGGTGAAGAATCTGAAACAGGTAGATATGGCCAAGAGAAAAAATATCCCGATTGGCACGGCAGTCCATATGATAGAGGTACTGCGGATAGTTACTATGGAAGAGGAAGAAATCCTCACTACTATCCCGAAGGTACTTATAATGGTCAAGAAGTTACCGATTTAACCCCTGAAGAACTTGAAGCATATAATGCTGGTTATGACGATAATGAAAGTTCTGGAGATAAAAAAGATTGGGGCGAATAATGAAAATAATTATCACGGAATCACAACTTAAAAAACTAACCTCTTGGAATGAGGTTAATGGGAAACTAAAAAAGAAGTATAAGTTTAGTTCCTACGAAGAGGTAATGGATTTTGTTAATAAGGTGGCAAAAATTGCTGAAAAACAAAATCATCACCCTGAAATGATTGTTAAGTACAATGAAGTTGTTCTAACTATGTTCGACCACGAACAAAACAAGATATCCGATAAATGCCACAAGTTTGTGGATGCTGTTGATAAATTAAAGTAATTCTCCTACGCCGGAACCGGGTCTCACTAAGATTGTCTCTTATATAAAAGGTTTAACCTATTGATTTCTTTGTTTCTTTCGTTGGTTAAGAAATTACTATAGTAAATTTAGAACCCGTGGAGCCACCAATCGGTAAGGTTGAACCTCATGGAAACAGACCTATCTACGCTAAAGTAGGTAAAACCTTAGATTCCTTGTTGTAAATTATCTGGTTCGGTAGTCACCTCTTCAGGTGCCGGTACTTCTTGTTGAGCCATGGCGTTCACCATAGACCTTGTAATCGAATTGTAGACATCTTCTCCAAACCTATCTCTAATATTGTTCTCGTCTCTTAAATCGATAAATTGACCCCCTGCCATGAATCCTAAGACATTTTCTAGGTTAACAGACCTCCAAGCCACTTTTGCCGCTTTCTGTTTTAGAATAACCTCATCAGTCTGAGGGTCCATATTTCTTAGATTTCTTAGTTCTCTTTTATAAGCATTAATATCTACAACTTTTTTTAGATTGTGATTTGATTCGACGTTCATTTGTGCATCGGTCTTTTCTCTTGCACTTCCAATATATGAACTTAGGTTTTTTCTAATTAACATGTGTTTTACTGAACCATTTTTCTTCACAAAAGCAACACTAACCATTTTATTTCTGTCAATTGCATCTCTTAATTGAGAAAGGTTTTCATCTGAGTGGAAACTCTCGTAATCCAATTCATCCAATTGGGATAGGTCTTTTTCTGTTGCTTTTCTCACAACAAGTTTCTTCAATTGAGATTCAGTAATAATAATTTTCATGTTCTGTTTTATAATAAATATCTTTAATTCTACTATTTATATTATATGGGATTTAATAAATGCGTGGTTCCATCTCTTGAGGAATTAAAAAAATTAATAGAGGAGAAAGGTGTGGAGTTTGTGGCTCAGAGGTATCGTAAATGTGATTGTCTGATTGGGGATTCAGACGCAATAGACCTACTAACCATGATAATTAAAGAAAATCATTTGTAAGACCTAAAAAAGTCATTTACAAACTCAATTGTTGTGGGTATTGTCTCTTTTGAGTTTAATAACTCGTAATAGGTGAAATACTTCCATTCGGTGTGTTCTTTATTCAGTCTAATATCCTGTTCTTCAAAACCGTTATTAACAACTGCGAATAGGTTTATAATGTTCCCGTTTCTGTTGTATCGTTTAATAAGGTTGGAGTTGAATATATCCATACCAATCTCTTCTTTAATCTCTCTTATAATAGCTTCTACGGGGGTTTCTCCCTTCTCTACAGTTCCGCCACACAAACCGAATAAACCTGGGTGTATTGCATCCATACTTCTTTTAAATAATAGAAATTCTTTGTTTTTTACTATTAACAATAAAGAAACCATATTTATTAAATATGATAATGGTAGTAATTATTGGTGTAATGATTTTGGGGTGGTTTTTAGGAAACATAATTCTGAATAAATGGACCAATGATGGTATTTACGAATCTAATAATTTAAAGAAAAACACGGATAGTGGCAAGAGCACAAAAAGACCGCCAAAAACCAAAAAGCAAAAAGTCAATAAAAAAGAAATTTAAGCTGGTCCAAGAAAATAACAAGGTCTTAAAAAATTTATATGCGAACAATAAAATTTGAGGGGAAAAGAATTGTAATAACAGGTGTCCGGGGACGTGAGGTTACTAAAGAAATATTCACACTTTACAAGAGTACTGAATTAACGGGAAATACTCAGTATATAACACATGAGGGTGTAATCTTCTACCTGACCGAAATTATTAAGAAATAGATTTGTTATATATGTTTTACCTCAAAGTAGGGCATCGGGGTATTCATAAAATAAAAAGCTGACGCCACGTCTTTACCCGAAAAACCGATTGGTGGTTTATCTAAACCACCACTTTTTAGTCTATCAATAAGACTTTGAATATTCTTATCTCCAATAATATCTATTAATTTTATTTTTGGTGAATATTGTTTTTTGATATCGGGCGTGGTTAATGTTCGATAACAAAAATTATACTCATCAGGATATCCATCAAATTTGTCTGTATTGTTAATTAAATTATCATTCGTTCCTGTAAATTGAACATCGATATCGTCTTGTAAATTTTTTAAATCGTCATAACCATAACATCTTCCTTGAAGGTAATCAAAATTCTTTCTTATTTTTTCTCCCTTCTTATCTGATATTGACGAGTTAACATAGTTATCCCAAGAAAGGACATTCTTAAAGTTAGTGTATTTTTGCTTTTTTCTGTTTATAATATCATTCAATCCTAAATGTGTTCTTTCATACATTATGGAAACAACCGTATTTTCATTAATAATCGCCATCATAACATTACCAATTGATTTTGTTTTTGGGTCAGATATCATTAAAGGTGATTTTTGAATAAAATTATTCATCGCATCGAGCTTATTTCTGTCATTTTCATATTCACAATCATTTGGATTAATATTAAAATCGTAGACTATAATACCATAAGCAATACTTTTTTTATCGGGTACGTGCCATTTTTTTAAAAATTCTATTTTTTTTAAAACATCTGTTTTAACATTTTCGGGTATACGCCATTTTCCGATTGGTTTTTCATCGATATTGAAAGGTTTATTAAAAAGTTTGATATCGAAATAATCAACCTCGACAAACCTTTCGTAAAACCTTTCGAATTCAGCATGATGACTCATCTCAAACTCCGTTAGCTCATTCTTTGTGAGAAACTTAATCTGGTTTTCGACTATATACTTGAACTGACTTTCTGTTATTATAATTTTATTTGACATACTAATATCTTCCTGTTAGGTAGACGAACAATACCTCGGGTATTTTTGTGCAAGTTGATTTATTACCATTTTGGTCCTCACATTCGATATAGGGTAATTTTTCAATAATATCTCTAATTGGTTTAGGGGTCACATAGTAACCTTTTGAATCCTTAATTAGTAGTTTTCTAACCAAAGATTCTCTGTGGTATAACTTATCACTATCAAAATAATTCTCATTAATCAACCTATCGGTTAATTTTTTGAAAATCGATTCTTTAATTATGTATTTCATTTAACAATCTATACCAATAAATATAGTAAAAAGAGGGTTGGATTGTTATTTTACCCAGTATATGCTAGAATTATATCTGGTTGCTTCTAGTATTCTAGAATCTAGTACTAGCAATAAATACTGGATTATATCTGGTTGCTTCTAGTATTCTAGAATCTAGTACTAGCAATAAATACTGGGTAAAAGACAAAAAACCACACAAATAAAAGAAATACCTCAATATATTTATAGATGTTAATATATTACTAAATGAAAAAAATTATCAAATTAAAAGAATCTGACTTAGTAAAAATAGCTATGTTAGTAATCGCTGAACAGACTTCTCCACCCTCAACGGGTTCACAAGGAATAACACCACAACAACAAGCGGCACTTGATGCGGGTTTTGGGACTATCACGGATGATGCCGCAAAACAATTAATTCAACAAGGTAAACTTAAAATGGGGTCAACAACAGGTACAACAACAACTACAACAAGTACAACCACAACAAGTAAATTCGGTGTTGACTACAAATACAATTATCCTGGTGACAAAGCTTATGTATATGGTTACAAAGATGGAAAATGGTACGCTAAAAATGTAGCTACGAATAGGGAATTTGATTTATCTACAAATCCAAAATGGAAATCCTCAATAGATAACCTAAATAAACAATTTGTGGCACAAATTAAAACACCCGAGCCCACACCAACGATTCAACAATATCAATATCAAAATCAATATCAATATCAAGCACAAAGAGATAATACATATGTAAAACCGATGGTTCCACCCCAATTACAAAAATGAAAATATTAAATTTAATTGAATCTATAATATTGGAGGCCGCTCCTGACGAGATATATAATTCATACTACAAGGACATTCCAAGAGATGAATTTAATCAAATCGTTATGGCGGACCCGGTTTCTATTTCCAATGAATCAGGTTTAAAAAGAATTGGCAAGTACGCAAAACTATTAATTGGTTTATATAGGAAGAAAGGTTTAAAACTTGAGGATTTACCAAGAGCAAAAGAATACCTTGACTATATATACAAACATAACATATCAATAGATTCAAACAAGGTAAAATCTTTAACTGATTTATATGATTTGGTTAAGGGCTATTATGCAAAGGACACAAAAGACCTCGGTTCAATATTGTCCTCGTTAAATGAAAAAGAATATAAAAAAGTTTTTCAAAATGAAAAATGGTCAATATTTGTTCCATTAACAGAAAAGGCATCGTGTTATTTAGGTGTTAATACCGAGTGGTGCACAACGTGGGGACCAGAATCATTAAATCCAAAACATAAAGATAGGGGTAATTTATTTAGTCGATATCATAATCAAGGTTCATTATATATTATTATATCAAATTCCGATGTTAATGAAAAATACCAATTTCATTTTGAATCAAAACAATACATGGACAGAGATGATAAGTTAATTGGTGTTTCCGAATTTTTAGAAAATAATACAGATATAAAGAACTTTTTCTTTCCATCTCTTATTAGCAATAACGTATCGGAAGATGATGTTAAATTACAAATTGGTAGATTAAGTGCCTTAGACGATGATGATGTTAGATTAATAGTTGGTAAACTTCTTAGTTTATCTTCAAAAGATAATCCATTAATAAGTGCTTTGATTTCGCAAGATGAAGACTTATTAAATAGTTTATTGACGGATGAAGAAATTGAAAATTATGAATTAAATAAAAATGATATTGAAATAACTTTAGAAAATTCATTGAGTGGTCAGTTAGAACAAACACAAAACACACTATCATATTATCAATCCGAAGCAAATAGTGGTTATGATGTGTTGTGGGATAGAATGGGTAATGAGGATACAGAGTATATTAATGATACATTGAAATATTTTTTTGAAGCATATTATCAGGACCAATCATCACAATTAAAATCATTGTTTGGGTATACAACCTATGAGCAGTTCAAAAGCGACCATTTGGATGATTTTACTAACAATAGTTCGATGTGGGATACATACAGCGAAGCTTATGTAAGAAAAAACACGGATGCATTTGAGAGTAGAGCAGGTGAAGAGGTTGATGCAATAGAAAAATATATATCTTTTGGAAACATCTATAGAGGCGATACCAATGTGGTTGTTAGTACTTCATATTTTTTATTGTTTTTAGCTAAAAGTGGTATAAAAAAAATCGACGGGAATGAATATAAAATAATAGATGTACTAGAAGAATATATTAAACACTATAAAATAGATTATGATTATGAAGGAATTTGGGATTTTAATGATGTTGGTGTAAATTATGATGATTTAAAAAAAGATATAGAGGAGTATTTCGATAAAAGATTTGAGAACTTTGAGGGGGTAAAAAGATGTACAGAATTAAGACTTACTCTAAACAATGTGGTTAAAAATATTTTTAAAGGAAGTACATTTTTAGAAAATGATGAATTTATTTTAAAATTACCATCATTAAAAATTGATTGTGATAAAGAATCAATAGATATTATTTTTAATAATAAAAAAACAGGAGAATCATTTAGAGGACCGATTAAGGTTGAGAATCTTGCATCATATGCAAGTAATTATAAGTTATTTGAGTCAATACTCAGTATTAAAAATCTTCTGTAATGAAAATAATAAACCTAATTGAAGAATTAATAATTGAATCCAATAAGACGAGTATCTTAGTGGATAAGTTAGGTTTGAATCAAGAAGTTGCTAAAGATTTTAATAGGGTGTGTGGTCCACTATCTGTATGGATGGCTAATAAATTTCTTGAATATGTGGGTCAACAAAACTTTGAACATATGATGGCAGCAATTCCCGAGGAAGAGGAAAATAAAGCGAGAACTAAGTGGAATACTGATATAAAGTATAGAATGAGTTGGGGTATAGGTAGATTAAAAAAAATGAATGGTTTAGGTGGTGAACATGTTCAATCAATAACCGAAGTTATGGATTGGATTAGAGTTGGTTTGAATGGTAATCTTGGTCAATGGAAGGATAAAAAGTTTGAGAACCTATATCTAGAATCAAGAAATTGGCACAATAGTTTAGATGTGGGTCAGGGAGCAATTAATTATAATGAGAATAAAAAAGTTTTACGTGACTATAGAAAAGACGGTATAGGGTTTTATTGGGTTGATTTGGAAACAAACAATTCAAAAGAAGAATGTGGCAGAATGGGTCATTGTGGTAGAACAAATGATAATAATACAATTTATTCACTTAGAGAAAACAAAAAATACAATCAAAAATATACAATAAATAAAAGTCATTTAACCGCTGCGGTGGGTAAAACAGATGGTATTATTTATCAACTTAAAGGACCAAAAAATTCAAAACCAAAAGAGGAATTTCATCCGTATGTAATAGATTTAATTACAAATGTTAAAACAATTACAGGGTTTGGTTCAGAACATGGTAGTGAATCCGATTTCAAAATATCAGATTTATCGGAACCTGAAGTAAAAAAATTATATGGTGCTCGTCCTGAATTATTTAATTCAAGGTCATCTAAAAGACTTCTCACTAAAATGGGTATTGCCGATTTTGAAGAACCAAATATGGTAATTGATTTGCAAATAGATGCTAATTCTGTTGGAAACTATGTTGATGGGGATTGGGTAACTTACCAATCAAAAGACAAAAATGGATACACAAAAAAAATATATTTTATTGAAACCCTATTATCGGGAGATATGTGGGATTTGATTGATTATTATGATGATTGGCCTGGCGGATTGAGGTATTATACAAACAAGGAAAACACACAAAAAATAATTGATATTATTAAACAAATAGCGGGTGACGATTTTGACCCCGAAGAATCCTTAGAAGGTTTACTCAGTCAGTATGATGATGATTATCAAATTAGAAACTCAATCGCTTCCGCATATAACGATTCTGCAAATAGTAGTTACTATAATTATGCGATTAAGCAACTCAAAAGCGCTCTTAGTGAGTATGGAGACGTTTTAAAGTTGGATGATACTGGTGCAACAATAAGAGTAGATTTACAAGAAGTAATAGATAATCAGGGTATTAATGACGATGATTTAGATTCATATTTTGAAAATTGTGGTGAGACAAATTACCATTGTATATTTGATGAGATTATGGGTGAATATTACGAAAAACCAAGATTCTATATTGATGATAGATGGTCACCCGATATTGATGAGGAAGATTTTAATTCAATGTTAAACGACAGATTAAATGAAATTAGGTGATATTTGCATATTCAAAACTAGCTTTCCTGAAGCAGATTTTTGGCTACAGAGAAAGGGTTCCGAAAAAAGTGTCGGGAAACCATTAAAAGAATTCTATGAGGAGAACATAGGAGTCAAGATTAAAGACGAATATAAAGACATGATAGACAAAAATTATTTATTCTATTATTTTCAGTTTTTATTTATGCAAGGTGTTTTTGCACCAATATCACACGGAATGGGTTTAAAAAATATCACTATTTCTGATATAAAATCTATCCCCGTACAATTTAAATTATCCGAATCAATTGATATCAAATTGGGTGACGAACCCAACACAATCAAATTAAAAAATAATTCAGAGTATGATGCCGTATTAATTGGCGGATTAGACTACAGACCGGGTGATTACAAAATAGACGCTCAAGTTTCTTTATTCAAAAGTGGTTTTGGTAAAGATAAGAATGTAAAAGGTTTTACATACAATACGGATATCTCAATAATCAAAGACTTTTTAAGTCAGAATCCTAATATACCCGTGTTTATGTTTAGTGCCGGTGCGTCTAAAGCGGCCGCAATATCAAATGACCCAAATGTGGATGTCAAAAACATTTATGTTATTGAACCATATGGTGCAAGTCAAAGAACAACTATTATTGTAAACAATGCGGTTTCAAATGGGGTACCACGTAAAAATATTTTTGTTGGTAATGGTTCAGGAAGAGGTCAAGGAATTGTTCAAGGGGCATCATCATCAAACTCTTCAACCCATTGGGGTTCACTTAAAAATGTTGGACAAATGGTTATAACACAATTGGGTTCATTTTAATGACATTGTGATTAGTTTATTTTAGAATTTTGTTCCGCAGTGTGGACAGAACCTATGGTTGTCTTTTTTACGTTTTGAACCACATTCGGTACAGTAAACAACCAAATCTTCTCGAACCAATACTTTAGTTGAGTTTGGTTTTATTTTCCACCAATTGGTTTTAGTCGGGTAAGAATTAAAACTCGAACTATCATATGTAAATGTTTGATTCGAATTAGAACCTTTCTCAACTCTACCGGTTTCAAGATGTCTTACTTCACTTGTTTTTTCTTTACGAAAAACATTATTGGTGTTATAAGAACAATTTGGTGTGGTAATTGTTCCCTCAAAACTCCCACCAACCGCACTTGTATTTGTAAAATACTGGGAATTGTAATCATTGGTGCATGTTGGGAAACCATATCCACCTGTCGTCGTTACGTTAGTCCATGTAACTGTATTGGAACCGCTTAAGATAAATGGTGAACTATATGTTTGTGGTTTTATTTCATCGAAGAATTTAACCACCACATCACCATTTTTGGCAATTGCATGTTGTACTTCTTCGTTATCCCCATTTACCAGATAAGTTTCAAATAAAAACTTTTTAGCATCATCAAAGTATCGTTCTAAGAACACTCTTTCACCTGGACGGAGTACAATACCGTTACCAATGGATGTACCATTTAGTTCAATTTTTGCTAAAACTTTATTTTGTGTGGGATTATAAAGTTCGATTTCGAACTCGTCACCGTTGTTAAGATAAACGGTATCAATGTGCTGTTTTAATCTTTGTTTACTCTTAGTAATGAAAGATTGAGGTACAGCATACCTAATTGAGGTTGTGTAATTCATATCCTTATTTTTTTTTGTATTTGAACCCGATTTCGTTGGTATCAATTCCAACTCAAATGTCACAAGGACACATCCGATTCAACCACAAGGTCTAATAATAAGTATAAGGATATTTTACAAAGTGTAAAGTAAAAACCTCACAATCTGTAAAATGAATTAATTAAATTCCGTAAACCGGCACATGTATGGATTGAATAATCACATCACCATTTTCATTATTACCTAATTTAATTGTGATTTCAGAACCAATACTTATGATACCCTTATCGGTTTCTGTCTCACGTTCAACATTACTCCAGTCATATTGAAGTGTTAATGTAATGTCTTCAGCGTCTTCAACTTGTGGGGTGATGTCGATTTCAATTTCAGATGGACCTTGGATGTCGTATAGACTTACATCCTTAACACCCCAACTTCTATGTTCCATCTCAATTATATAATTTAAGTTTAATTCACCACTAACCGCCCAATCAATATCTTCACCATTAATTTTCACGCCGTAAGTTTCAATATCGGTACTTACTCGTCTTTCATAACGATTATTGTTAATGTCTTCATTAACGTTTCTTTTGATGGTGTTGTATTGTTTTTCTGTGATAATAAACTTAGCCATGATTGTTTATTTAATAAATATTTTAACTTCTGGCAATGTAACATAAAAACGTCTTTCCGTGTTTCCTGTATGGGGACAGGTAAAAATATTTAGTATATGGGCTCAACATTGTTCCATTGTGTGGAGGTGAGTTTTTCCACATCAAAAATGCATAATATGCATACTCGTATTGGTTAAGTTTTCCTGCGTATGACCTGTTAATGTATGGAATCAATTCGGGGTATGATTGCACTGAAACCGAAATAGGTACATCTGGTGTCATTAATTCAGTACAATTTTCAAATAATTTTGTACCTCCAGGGACTTTTAATTTTTCATTATAAGCAACTCTGTACCTAAAATGTTCAGACCCTTCACCATGACCCACACGATTCATTTCACCCATTTTCATTGACCACTCGTCAGTAAACAATTTCAAATGTGTGTCAATAGATAAGGTCTCTAAACCATTCGATGACCTGTAATCATTGATGATTTTTGTAAAATAATACAGGAGTGAATCCCGATTTACTGAGGGTTGTGAATACCCTAAAACAGGTATCAGAACCAATAGGAGGAGTATCTTTTTTTTCATACCACAAATATAGGCACATTTTCGAATATTCCAAAAAATATTTAAAAAATTTTGGAGTATTTATAGTAAAAAAAAAACTAAAATTATGTTACTTAAAGTAGGTTCAAGTGGCGAGGAAGTTAAAAAACTCCAAGCCAAATTAGGATTAGGCACCGACGGGGTATTTGGTCCCGTCACAGAGACCGCGGTTAAAAAATGGCAAGCGGATAATGGATTAACCGCAGATGGTTTGGTTGGTGATGGCACGTGGAATAAAATGTTTAGTGAAAGTGTTGGTTCTCAACCATCTGTGATTACTGAACCATCCCCAATTGCTAACGCTGGTCAGCTTAAACTTCAGAATTTGGGGGGTCATATTCCTGATGGGGTTATATCTCAAATTCACGACACCGCATCGAAGTTCGGTATTGATACACCTGTAAAATTAGCCCATTTCTTGTCTCAATGTGGACACGAAAGTGGTGGGTTTAAAGTGACTCAGGAAAATCTAAATTACTCCGCCAAAGGCCTTAGGGGGATTTTTGGTAAGTATTTCCCAACAGATACATTGGCGGAACAATATCAAAGAAAACCTGAAGCAATTGCTAGTAGAGTTTATGGTGGAAGAATGGGTAATGGTACGGAACCAACAAAAGAAGGTTTCAAGTTTCGTGGTAGAGGATATATTCAGTTGACCGGAAAGGACAATTATACCGCCTTTGGTAAGGCAATAAACGAGGACATCGTAAATAATCCTGATTTAGTTGCAACCAAATATCCTTTGTTATCAGCCGCATGGTTCTTCTCTAAGAACTGTTTAAGAAAATGTGTTGATGCATCAGACGAAACTGTAACTGCAGTAACCAAATGTGTTAATGGTGGTACAATTGGTTTATCTGATAGATTAAAACACTTTAAAGAATATTACAATTTACTTAAATAAAATGGGGGGTTTAAAACCCCCCATTTTTATCCCAATTCATATATATCTTGGAACTCTTTAGCCCTATCAATCGTTACGGGTTCTTCATGGTCATTTGGTTTTTTTAACATCGATTCACTAAATTTTTTCCATGAACTTGCAGACAGGAAGTGACCCATATATTGATGCTGATAATTTTCATCAGTAATAGGATATACTATATAGAATGAATCATCTGTAGGATTCATTGACTTACTATAAACGTCAACCAAATAATTAACCATATCTTTACCTTTTTCCGTTTGTGTATTTATATGTATATATTCGGGCAGGTATTCTGCACCATTTGGTGCTTTACACCATTCACCTTTAGATTCATCAAAAATTCCCACCACACTATTCCCTGTTCTTGATTCGAAAATCTTAACACTCGGGAAATCCATACTCGTTCTCAAGACTTGAAAATTGGTTTGGAATATTTTAGTAAACAAGTAAGCGGAGCCTTCGCTATAACCAAGTTTTTGTAGTTTGGCATCTAAACTACGCTTATCAGATGGAATTGATTTAATTTTGTTCAACAAGTCCATGGTTGAAAACCTTTCAATTGCGTTTCGTTTTTCTGTGTAATCAATGTATGATTGTTTAAGACCATCATTCATAGTTTCCCACGACTTAGGATTAACAATAGTTCGTTGAGCATCTATGTATCTCTTTTTAAGAGTAGTATTTACTCTCCAAAATGCAAAATCATTACCCTCTCTCTCATCAACCCTATCCAAATCGTCAGTAATTTCACCAAGTTCCGATTGGTCGTATTTTACTTTTGTTAATTTCTCTAAATCGTTATATAACTTAGGATATATTTGAGTTAATTCATCAGTACTTATAACGCGGTCTGAGCCATCATTTAAGATTGTTGTAATTCTAAATCCAGTTGGACTATCGTCGGAGGCTTGTAGTGCAGAAATGTAATATTGACTTAGAGAAAGGTTTTTTTCAATGTCGGGATTTTTACTTTCATCAATTACAAAATAAAAAGTTCTTCTATTCCTATATCCCGCATATAGATTACTTTCAGTTACGTGTCTCGTTGTACACCATTGCATATGACTTTTTCCGCTATTTGAATATGGAGGATTTTGAGATAAGTACCCGTTATAGTACCCCCAATTAATTGAATCGGCTCTATTTCTAATTTTATAAACTCTAAAACCTGGTTCGTTTACCATTAAATTATCGGTCTCTTTAAACCATAAATCTTTTGACGCAGTAACTCTTTCTGGAGTTGGGGGTAAATTCCTACCCATAAAAATTTCAGGAGTATTGTCATCTACTTTATCTTTATTGGGTAGTTCAAAGTACTCTGAAACGATGAACTTAACCTGTTGTAGTGTATATTCTAAAACATTCTTTAGATTCTCAACCTTAAATTCGGGGAATCTGTTTAAAAAGGTTCTAACTTCAGGTAGTTCGGGTTTAAATCTTTCTTTAACCTTAAAAAAACTAGAAATTAAAAACTCGCACTCATTTCTTTGTTCTTCCGTTGATTCATGTCCATACCATTTTAACAACATGGTATTCAGGATTTTTTTGTTTTGGAACTCTTCCGTTACGATGTCGAATAGTAAATCGTTAAATTTCATTACAGATAAATATATACAATATAAATACCAAGATTTTTGGGTTTGTATCCACCTATTTTTCTACTTCTATCTCGTTTTTTACAAACCCTCTTTTTAGGTGTTCTAACTCATCTAAGATGGATTTACACATTTTTTCAATCATCATGATTTTCATGAGATTATCAGCATTAGATGAATCTGTGTTAGATAATAAGACCATTTTCATAAGATTTTCATTTTCAGCTTTTATAATGCGCTCCTTTTTTCTTTCAAAGTACTTTTTAGAATTCATTTTAGTGCAGGTAATACAATAATTGCTGTGACCATCGTGAATCAGCTTGTTTTTATAAAAATTACCCAATGGAAGGTCTTTTTTACATCCTGTACATTTCTTTGTTTGTGACATCTTGTGTTTTTTTACTTAGCAAATATAGTATCTTTTTAGAATATACAAAATAAAATTTCAACATATGTATTGAATATGTTGAAATTTTTATTCAAAATAGGGTTTTACTCCTTTTACGAGAAGATGGTTGGTCCTAAAACTAAAATCGTGGTTGACAATGGTAAAATCGTTTATTCACAACGATTTAAGAAGTATTTCCCCAACCAAAATAGGGACACCAAAGAGTTTAACGACATGGAAACCGCCAAAAAATACGTTAAAAAAAAACTATCAAAATATAATAAAGATAAAGAGATAAAAATAAAAGAAATACCCAAATCTCTTTATCTAATATTAATGAAGGAGGGGAGTTCGGGTAAAACGTTTGTTAAAGTAGGTATAACTTCTAAAAAGTTTATACTACGCAGATTTAGTAAAGATTACGGATATAAAGGTTATACTATTTCAAGCGTATTAAGAAGAATAGACACAAAAGATGCCGAGAAATTAGAGGAGAAAATCAAGGATACCTTGGCAAAAAAAATAGGAGTCAAAAAATATCGACCCATTCTTGAAAGTTTTTCGGGTTATTCTGAGTGTTTTTCTTACGATTCTTTAAACACCATAGTTGAGGTGTTTGATTCTTTAACCAAAGACACTTAAGTGTGTTGGGAACCGAACATTACGTTGTTTTGACCCCAACAAATATCGGAAATTTCACAATTTTTCATTAGTGATTTTTGGGCCGCATATCCCGCTGGATAACACTCCACACCACCCGAAACCTCTTCGTCTTCTTTTAAAATGGTTTTAACTAATTTATTATATTGTGATTCCGTAAAAATATGTTTTTGCACATTATCTCGAAACTTTCCTTTTTTTATGTAAATTATCGTTTTCTCTAGTCAAAAATTCAACTTTAACGGAAAGGGCGGATACTTGTTTTGTTAAATCCAAAACAATATCTCTAAGTTCATCTTTATCTCTTGATGACTGAACTAGTAAAGCTTCAAGTTTTGAAATTCGGTCTTTGCAATCGTGTCTAATAAATTCATCATCTCTTTCTTTGCGCATTGCTCTTTTTTCGTAGTATCTAAAAGCGGCTGCCGAGCCGAGGACTGTCACAACCGCAAGTAATACCGAATAAAGGTTTTCCATATTCTATATAAATATGTGGTAACGTTGAAAAAACATATACAAAATTGCAAATGGAAGAACTATCCAAACCACTATGGTCTGATGGTCGGACAAGATTCCCAACAAAAGGTAATTAATTGATAATTGGGGTTGAAAAACCCCCCCTTTTTATTTATATTATTAAACCATGGAGAGTTTAATAATTAATTTTTTTGGCGGGCCCGGCATTGGAAAATCAACTCAAAGCGCTCACCTTTTTACAAAAATGAAAAAATCTCATTATGATGTTGAGTTAACTTTTGAATTCCCAAAAATTGTCGCGTGGGAAGAAAACCACTCAGCAATACGAGACCAATTTTATATTACTGCCAATCAACATAGAAATATTAGTAGATTATATGGTAAAGTAAAATACATTATAGTCGATTCCCCAATTATATTAGGTATAGTTTATAAGGATTTATACGATAGGGTACCAACCTATCCCGCGTCTTTTTATGATGAAAGTTTTGATAATTTTATTTTAGGATTATTTAAAAGATATAATAGTTTGAACATCCTTCTAAAAAGGGACGATAGTGTATATGAAAAAAACGGTAGATTTCAAAACCTCACTCAATCCAAGGAGATTGATGAGGAAATTAAAACGCGATTGGTGGATAATGATATATCTTTTGTTGAATTTGCTGTGGGTGGCAATACTGCCGAAAATATATTTAAACATATAAGCAATAACAAATTATGAAAAAATTATACATATTAACTATCTCATTTCTTTTTATTTTATTAGTCTCATTTTACCAACAACAAAAGGTTGTTAGTGTGAAGAATAATGTTTTTTCGGTGATTTATTCACAAAAATTAGAACAACCATTGATGGTCACATATAGGTCTACAAACAGACCAACAAACGTTAATAGAGGGAGTATGGATTTTTATACTGAACAAAAGATTCACACATCAGATGATGCAGATTACGCTAAAAACATATATGATAAGGGTCACATGGCCCCCGCAGCTACTTTTTCAGATAATATGGATAATCTAAAACAAACGTTTAGTTATTTAAATTGTGCACTTCAAAACCAATATATGAATAGGGGCGAGTGGAGAATTTTAGAAGAACAGGAGAGACTTTGGGACGATAAGGAACCCCTCACAATAAAGGTTGAGTTGGTATTTGATAACAAGTCCGTTAAATTACCAACTGGTGCAACCGTACCAAATGCATTTAAAAAACACATTTTATTTGAAAAGACTAACAAATACAAATGTTACTATTTCACAAATAATAAGCCAACTAAGACGTGGCAGGAGCATGAAATCACTTGTGTAGGACACTAATGTTAACTAAGGAACTGGTAAATTACCAAGGAAAGTTATATTACATATACCGCAGATTTAAGGAAACCCACGTTAAAACAGATAGAATATCTGAATTAAGGGACCTTTTAGAGTGTGACATTGTTTTGAAACAAAACAACACAAACGACAAAACTCTTATTTTTTTAAGGGAAATAAAGGACGCTGAGGTATTAGAATTTATTCCTAATAAACGATAGACAGGTTTGGGTATATCTTGTTTCGTTTCTTTTGGCCTGTCTCTCAAACGGATGAGTGGAATAGTAATAGTGTTTTTCGTATTCTTTATACCTACCCATTGGTTGTAGATAATGTGTGTATTCGTGAATTATGGTGGATATCAAATCCTTAAAAGAATCACAATTGTTGATATAGATAGTAATTTGATTCCTATTATTGCAGTAGTTACCGTAATAAATAAATTTACCATGTTTTCTTTTTCTTTCACTAATGACAATGGATAGCTTCTTCCTTTTTCGTGGATTAATTCCTAGATTCTCCTCACACCATCTCAATGCATACTTGGTGTAGGATTTACTCAATTCGCAATCAATATCACGTCTACTCATTGGTTGTTTTATCCGCTTTAACTGTTCTTTTTTGTCTCCTTATTGTTTTAGTCATGTCAATTAGGGTATTAAAATTTGAGATTATGTCATTTAAGATTGAAGCAAGCTCATAGTTTTCAATTTCCTCGTTCTTTTTCCTCAATATTTGTGAGAACTCAAAAAGCTCACCATCCGTCAATTTAGCCCTAACTTTTACTGACTGAATAATCAACTTCAATGTTAAATATTGTACACTAAGCTTTCTTTCTTTTGTTAATGAAAAATATTTTTCTGGGGTGATATTAGATAGAATGTTCGAGTTTACGGTTTCTAAAAAATTTAGAAACGCAGGGTGATGGGTGTTGATTTTCATATTGCCTCTTTCGTTTATTATAAATAGTTTATTGCTCGAATTATCAAATAGAGTTTTAGACCCTATAAACCCTATTTCGCCCACTTCCCATTACTTACTATTTGGGAGATAATCGAATAAACTGAGAGGTCTGAAAATGTGTCTTGAGCGCTTTCCCCAACGGTATCTTCTTTACCTAATAGAACAAGCTGTTTAAGTCTTTGGATTTTATCGTTCATTCTGAACCACAGACCCATAAGAGACAACTTCACTTCCTCAGGAGTCTCTAATCTGGTGCCTACCGAGATATTATCGGGTCCGTAGTTCATTTGTTTTTTACAAAAAAGTTCGTATTGCTCTCTAAGTATTTTCTTAAACTCCGCGGTTGTTTCGGGGTATTTCTCCTCACACAATTTAACCGCATTTGTCTGTGTTCTGATAATTTTTTCCTCTGACATAATGTTTTTATTTTATATATATAATATATGAAAATATTTACAAACTACCAAATATTTATAGAAAAATAGTCCCCATATGGATTTTAATAATTTAGAAGAGGATAAGGTGGGCCAAGAGGTCCCAAAATCGAAGCAACTTGTACAAATGTTGTCTTTTAGAGTCGTACCCGCCTATTTTAATGAAATAGAAAAAGTTGCTTTAATAAAACAAATGAGTGTATCAAGACTTATCAGAACCTACATTAAGGAGGGTATGAAAAGAGATGGTGAATTGACACCCGCCAAGGATAAAGAATTCTCCGTATAGGTCATTTATCAAATCTCCTAAAGGAATTTAAAGTAATTCTGTTATAATGAACCCCACCAATAAAATCGCGGAGTTCTTTTTTATTAGTATAACTCATTGCGGATTTTAAATAAGATTCAAAATTACCCGCCCATCCGTCAATGGTGTATTCAACTTGATTTTTTCGAACAACACCTTCAGACGTTATTAGATTTGTCTTACCCCAACCCCTTTGCACCTCTTTTGTACTCATTCCTCTGAAAACCTTAAACAAGGGAATATTAACATCAAACATTTTTTTGGTTTCAGGTTGGTATTGGTCTATTTTTTCGCCATGGTTATCCGTTGTTTCTCCACAACTTTCAAGACACTTGTTTAAAACAGACCCTAGCATAACATAATCAGCTCCCAAAGCCAAACCTTTTACCACATCTGAGTATTTTTTGAATCCACCATCCGCAACTATTTTGGTTTTATTTGATTTATATCTACTACATTCAGAAATTAGTGACGCCATAGGATACCCAACTCCGGTTTGAACGGTGGTTAAACATCCGTTACCATTTCCAATGCCGATTCTCACATAATCAACACCTAATTTTGAATATTCATGGAAAGTATCGGGATTTGCAACATTCCCAACCATAAGTTTTATTTTATCACCATATTTTGATTTTGCTTTACTTGATAAATCCATTAAATCGGACATATGCCCATTTGCAACATCTATTAGTGCGAGTATTGGAAACTCAGAGTCAACATTTTGAGTCTTCTCGAGGAAAATCATTTCAAAATCTTCCAAACCATATGAAAGGAATTCAGTTATGGAAATATAATTGTTATTTGGTAATTTTATTCTTGGTAAAACAGGGAAAATACCATTGTTTTTGAAGTAATGTAGGTTCTCAGGACATATGACAGTGTCCATCGGAGCGGTAAAAAGTGGTAGGTAACCATTTTCATACCTTGAGTTTATGAAATTACGCGAGCGAATGCTAGTTATTTTTGCCGGTTCAATCAAAATGTCATCAAAATCAAATAATTCCATATAGAGTTGGGTGTTAATTAGTTATTATATAAGAAATATACGAAAAAAAATCTAAATAACCAAATTCCGATACCAAGGTATTTATATTATTATGGAACAAGAACTAAATCACGAATATATTATTAGCACAATCAGAGGAATTCTTTCTGAGGAAACTAAAAAGGTACGCAGAGAGGAGTATAATAAGGTTCAATTCAAAATGGATGAGTTTGAAAACCAACTTATTGAGACAATAAGAGAGTTGAGAAAGTTAGACGACTCAATTCCTGAAGGATTAAAGACTATCAGTAGTGGTAGAATGAAAAATTTGTCAATTGCATTGTCAAATGCACATAATACAATCAAACAATTGAAGAATAAGGTTAGGGAACATAAAAAAATGGCCAACCCACCAACTCAAGTTGAGGAAAATAAAGATAAAAAATGAACCTCACTCAATTATTGGAGGAAATAGACCCAAAATTAAAAAAAGACGACCCTAACTATAAAAAATTAATTGAAACGGTTAAGTTTTTAGAGAGGCGTGAAAGGGTATTGTTTCTCACCACTTCTAATAGGGGTGGATGGGCGGTGAAAGAGTTGAAAGAAGAGCCAAAATCGACTTTATTGGCAAAATCAATACAATCTTATTTAGGTAAAAGTAAATGTTCGTTAGTTGAGGTTCCCGACTTAAAGATATATGCGTGTGAAGCAAATGTTTCACACATGAAGGGTAATGAGTGTGGCTTGAAAAGGGCCACTTTAAAGGATAAAGACAAAAACCCAACGGGTCAACACAGATGTTGGAGAAATATTAATAATCCTGATGATGAACTATGGAAAATTACTAAAATTCTATTTGAATCAGATTCGGTTGTGTTTTTTGGCTCAATCAGGTGGGGCCAAATGAACGCTATTTATCAAAATTTGATTGAAAGATTGACTTGGTTAGAGAATAGACACACAACTTTAGGTGAATCTAATATTTTAAAGGGTACCGCCTGTGGTGTTATTGCTGTAGGTCAGAATTGGAGAGGTAAAGACGTTGTTGATGTACAAAAACAAGTTTTATCTTTTTTTGGATTTGATGTAAGGGATGAATTGTCTTGGAATTGGCAGTTTACAATGGATACCAAAGACGAAACAAAAGAAAGTTACAAAAAATCAGGTAAAAACTTTATAGACACATTTGAATTAGGTTAATCCACCCAACTTACCCCTTTTTTTCATTTCCTTTGCGAGCCTTCTACCTCTTTTAGTCAAGAAAAACGTCTCTTCGTTGTTTTCATCCTCTATTGAGTCCAAAATTCCGTTTTTTTTCATTTCGAAAAGATAAGAACCCGCAACTATTTCTGCTATACATTTATTTAAATTTTTTTCACTAAATAATGGTTCTTCATCATCTAAACCATCTAATATAAATTTTTGTGTTAGTGCCTCACAAAGGTACTCCATGGTAAAATCTTTATTCTCAATTTCATATTCCTCAAAGAAACCTATCTCCTCAAGAATATCAATCATCTCGGTTGCTTTTTTTATAACTGTGGGTTGGTACTTTGTATTCATGTCTAATTGGCCTTATAGTAAAGTATAAATAATAATTATTATAAAATCAAATAGTGCTTTACAAATTCTATAATAATTGATACTTTTTATTTTTAAACAAAGGAACGCATGGGTGGCAATGGTAAAATATTTATTCAAATCGCGTCGTACAGAGACCCTCAACTAGTACCAACACTCAAAGATTGTATTGAAAAGGCTAAACATCCGGAAAATTTAGTATTCTCAATAGCTTGGCAACACTCACCAGAAAATGCTTGGGATATCTTGGGTGAATTTAAGAATGACCCGAGGTTTAAGATTATTGACATAAATTACAAAATGTCAAAAGGTGCGTGTTGGGCCAGAAATTTACTACAACAACAATATGATTACGAAGAATATACATTACAATTAGATTCACATCATAGATTTATTCAAAATTGGGATGTTGAATGTATTGGGATGATAAAACAACTTCAGGAAAAGGGACATACAAAACCTTTACTCACTTCGTATATTTCTTCATTTGACCCAGAAAATGACCCGGCGGGTAGAACACAGGTTCCTTGGAAGATGAATTTTGATAGGTTTATCCCTGAAGGCGCGATTTTCTTTTTACCCGCATCAATAGATAATTTTAAAGAATTAACAGAACCCGTACCATCAAGATTTTATTCTGCACATTTCTGTTTTACACTTGGTCAATTTGTTATTGAGGTTCCCCACGACCCAAATTATTATTTCCACGGAGAAGAGATTTCAATTGCTGTAAGAGCATATACATGGGGATATGATTTATTTCATCCTCACAAAATCGTTGCTTGGCACGAATACACACGTAAAGGTAGAACCAAACAATGGGATGATGATAAATCGTGGCATAACAAGAATTCGGAATGTCACAAAAGAAACAGAAAGTTGTTTGAAATGGATGGAGAGGTAAGGGATATTGATTTTGGAATTTATGATTTTGGTAAAGTAAGGACACTACAAGGGTATGAGAGATATGCCGGTATTTCCTTTAAGAAGAGAGGTGTACAACAATACACACTTGACTTTAAATTACCACCTAACCCAATAGTTACAGAAGAAGAATATGAAAAGTCATTCTTAACCATTTTCAAACATTGTATTGACATTTATCCAAATCAAGTACCCGAAAAAGATTATGAGTTTTGGGTTGTGGCTTTTGAAAATGAAAAAGGTGAAACAATCTATAGACAAGATGCCGACGCAAATGAATTAAAAAGAATCCAAGCTGACTTCGGAGATGGTTACTATAAAGTATGGAGAACATTTAACACCGATGGTAAACCTAAAAAATGGGTTGTATGGCCATACTCGACTTCAAAAGGTTGGTGCGAGCGTATTGAAGGACATCTTTCGTAAAACTAAAAATATGAAAATAGTAATCGCCCAATTTTGGACACCTAATTTATCATATTCTAAATTCACAAAGGCAATAAATGAAAAATATTGTGAGGAGAAGGGATACATTTATCACGTTGAGACTGATGCTGAGAAAATAAGAAACAGTATCGGTACAAGAGCATTTACTTGGTATAAACCATTTTTACTTTTAGATGTATTAAAAGAGCATAACCCCGATTATGTTTTGTTTTTAGATGCGGATGCAATTGTTAGTGAACCAACATATCGAATAGAGGATTTTATTGATGAAAACTATGATTGTATTGTAACGAAGGACCACGGACCGAGTAAAATGAATGCAGGTGTTTTACTTTTTAAAAATAGTGAATGGTCAAAATCCTTTATTCAACGATGGTGGGATGTTAGTAATGAGTTAAAAGGTCCTGAAGGACAATCTGAAGGTTTTTATAATAGTGGTTTATGGCATGACCAAACGTGTTTTGGTTACCTATATGATAATGAAGGATATAATTCAAATATAAAAATTATTGATAATAAAGTTTTAAATGGTAGGGTTTTTAGAGACCCATCTCATAATAATTTTATTTTTCATGCATTTTCATATGGTTTGGTTAAAAATAGAACATTAGATACCGCATACTATTCTATTTTCAATATAACAAAACCCGACGGAGTAGAAATCATCGATATTATTCATCATTATATGACCGATAAACACCATGAGCATGATTTTTTTAATTTAATCTATAATGATTTATTTAAACCATTGAGAAATGATGTAAAAAAATTTGTTGAGGTTGGTATTAACGATGGCGAATCAATTAAATTGTGGAGAGATTATTTTGTAAACGCAGAAATTTATTGTCTTGACATTAACCCAGCCCAAGCGGAATATAAATTATCTCAACATAATAAGGATAGATTGAATTTTGTTAGAATGAACCAATCAAAGATTGAGGACATTGAAATGTTTTCATTTGAACACAATGATATTGATATAATATTGGATGATGGTTCACATAAAATGCGTGACCAACAGATAACATTAGCAAAAATGTTTAAGTCATTAAAACCGGGGGGTATTTTTATAATTGAAGATTTACACACGAGTTTAGAAGTTGTAAAACCAATCAAATCTTGGTGTGGTTGGGGGGACCCAAGTAAGACTATAACTTTAGATATGTTAAGGGGGTTTCAAAATACAGGTAAAATTGTTTCTGATTTTATATCTGATGATGAAATTAATTATTTAAATGAGAATATAGAGTCGGTTGAGATTTATCAATCAAAACCTGATTGGAGTATAACGAGTGTGATTAAAAAGAAATAAATGATTAATATAGTATATCATTGTTATTTGGTCGGTAATTGGAAACAAGTTGTGTCAAATCAACTGTTGAGATTAAAAAACTCTGGGCTTTATGACGTGGCAAATTTAATTTATGTCACAATTAATCTATCCGAAGGAACAGAAGAGGAATTTAATGAGTTAACAAAGGAATTTACTAAACTTAATAAAGAATTCTTTTCCGATAATAGAGCCGAATATCCCGCAATTAAAAAAGTTAGAGAATTAGGTTTATCTAATGATTGTAAAATTTTATACCTACACACAAAGGGAGTTAGTAATACCTATTCAAGATATACAGCCAAAGAAGTATCAAAAGAAAAAATTGAAAATATTCTCGCATGGAAAGAGTGTTTGGAATATTTCTTAATTGATAAATGGGAAGAGTGTATTGAAAAACTTGATGAATATGACAATGTGGGTGTCACATGTAATAATAATTGGTTTTGGGGTAATTTCTGGTGGTCACAAACCAAACATATCGAGAAGACAAAAGAAGTATCCATAGGTACTCGTTGGGATTATGAAGCTTGGTTAAATGAGAGGGTTAATGACGTAAAAAATTATGAATGGCATAAGTTCACATATAATCCGTATGTAACAAATATCGACCCTGATTGGTATAAAGGAGAATCAAAATATAAAGGACAAAAAATTATATTGAATAGTGCGAATTATGGTACACCTGAATTTGAAATAGATGAGGGTTATACCAATTCAGTACTTAACGTTGTAAACGATGTGACGGATATTGTAAAAGAATCATTATTAAAAGAAGATAATCTACAATTCAACATTCATATTGATAATAATACTATGGGAGGTGACCCAATATACATGACAAGAAAATTTTTAATATTGAATTTTTCTCCTGAAAATGACCCGAGTAAAATTTTTAAAATTGGGACTCATGAAGGGATGCATTTAAATTTCAAATTCTAAGATGAATCGAAACGTAACAATAGTAACAGGATTGTGGGACCTTGGAAGAGGTTCAATAGAAGGTTGGGGTAAAAGAGATTTTAGCAACTATAAAGAAAAGTTTTTGGAAACACTTAAAGCCGATGCTTTTATGGCTATTTGGATACCAAAAGAATTGGAAGAGGATGTTTGGAAGATAAGGGATAAGGACAATACAAAAGTTTACATAAAAGAAGTTGAGGATTTTAAAACTTGGTTTCCCTTCTTTGATAAATTACAAGAGATAAGAACAAACCCAAGTTGGTATGATTTTGCGGGGTGGTTAAGGGAATCACCACAAGCGGCATTAGAGTTTTATAATCCAATGATGATGTGTAAAATGTTTATGGTGCATGATACCATGATTTATAATCCATTTGATTCTGAATATTACTATTGGATGGACGGGGGATTAACATCAACTGTTAATAGCGGATATTTTCATAAGGACAAAGTTTTAGATAATTTAGATTATTATTCTGATTTATATGATAAGTTTACTTTCATAACATATCCATATACATCCAATGATGAGATACACGGATTTGAAAGAAAAAAAATGGCGGAATATTGTGGCGTTGAGTTTGTCGATTATGTTGCTAGAGGTGGGTTCTTTGGAGGAAAAAAATCGTTGGTGGCACAAATTAATATGTTGTATTATAATATTCTTGATACAACAATTAAATCAGGTTATATGGGTGCGGATGAATGTTTGTTTACTATCTTATGTCACAAACATCCAGATTTAATACATAGATTTGAAATTGAGGGTAACGGATTGGCATGGCCATTCTTTGAAAATTTGAAAGGTATCAAAGAAAGGATTAAAAAAACATCGAGAGGTTTAAAACCATTTTCTGAAATTAAAACTTCATTATATGTTCTAACTTATAATTCTCCTGAACAATTTGGGGCTTTATGTAAATCATTTGAAGAGGTTGATAAAAACTTTTTGGATAAGACAAAGAAATTTTTATTGAACAATTCTTTGGATAAATCGACTGATTTAACATATTCCTATCTATGTGAGAAATATGGATTTGAGGAAATAAAAAAAGATAATATCGGGATATGTGGGGGTAGACAATTGGTTGCGGAGCATTTTGATGAAAGTGATTCCGATTACTATATTTTCTTTGAGGATGATATGTTTCTACATCCGAAAACAACCGATTTATGTATGTCGGGGTTCCCAAAACACAAGGATAACTTGTTTAACAAGTCCTTGAGAATTATATATGAAAATGAATATGATTACTTAAAGTTGTCATTTTCTGAATTTTATGGTGATAACATGGTTCAATGGGCATGGTATAATTTACCACAAAATATAAGGGAGGAGTTTTTTCCAGAAAAGAAACGTTTACCTGTTAGGGGTTTAGACCCTGATGCTCCGAGAACCATTTTTACAAAAATGAAAAAATATCAAGATGTGACTTATATGGAAGGTGAGGTACATTATTGTAATTGGCCATTATGGATATCAAGAGATGGTAATCATAAAATTTTTATAGATATTAAATGGGACCATCCTTTTGAACAGACGTGGATGAGCCATGTGTTTCAAAAAATAAAAAAGAAAGAAATTAAACCGGCGGTACTTCTTTTATCACCAATACGACATGAAAGATTCGACCACTATACAGCAGTAGAAAGAAGAGAAAACTGATATTTATAAAGAGATAAGGATACCGAAATAGGATTTTGGTAAGACCCATAAACTGACTAATAATAATACATGGACCCCGACGGTGATAGTAAAATTGAAAGACAAGGAAAAAAGGTTACCCCTTTACAGAGATACATCTCTAATGTTGGCGATGTTCTTTCTCCCCTTTGGGTTCGATGTTGTGCAGTATACTTTAATATTGATAACCGGAAATATTTGGAAAGCCAATATTATTATGTATTTCATATCGGGTCTATTTTTTACTTCTTATTTTTTATTACGCAAACGTTTAAGTAAATAATTTAAACCATACGGTAAGGATGCATGTCAGATATTAAATATACATAAGACATATATCTCAGGATGTTGTAATGGAAAATTTAAAAAAGCAAAGGGATTTATATTCAAATACAAAACCTAATCATTATTGATTAGGTTTTTTTTCGTCTTCTTTTTTGGGTGATTGCAAACCCTTCTTTAAGTCCTCTTTTTTTATTTTTTGGTTCTTGATTGATTCCTTGTGTTTATCCAAGATTTTCTTTTTTTCCTCATCGGACATTTTAAGTATACTCATTTTTTTCTTTTTTAATTTTTAATGACTCATCTAATTTGTTCTTTAGGATTTGACACTTTTCGTAATCTTCTACACTCTCATAATGTTTTATTAAAAAATTTAATAATTTAATATAAAAATCTAAATCATTACCTAAAATTATTAAACTTGTTGATTTATTATAACCATTTAAAATGTTATTGTCAATACTTAAAACTAATTCATTTATAAATTCAATGTCCTTTTCATTATAATGACCCGATTTTATTAGCTTGGCAGATTGTAATAAAAATAAAAAATTCTCCTCCATTACTTATATCCACGTTTTATTCTATTATCAAGTAGTCTAAAACACTCTTCAAAACCTTCTGTTTCAATATCTTCTCTTTTACTTTTTGATTGATTGGTTGACGAGATTACCCTACCACCATCCAAAGAAATAGTATATATCCACATATCTTTAGCATACATTTCAACTGTTAAGAATACCCCTTGTTTGTCAAAAAAGTGATATAATTTTTTAATGTCATAAAATTCAAGTACAGATACACATGGCACACCTAGGTTTGGGAACATTCTTTCACAGAATCGTCTCATAGCGCTTGGGTACAAATATTGAATGACATACCAATCCATCATACTGTTAATTATATTGAAAAAACAATAAGTTGTATATATTAAGTCGGGATATTTATAAATGATGGAATTTTTAGGAAAGGGCAAAAAAGATAGGATTACAGAGTTTGTAAAGTTTGTAAAAAAGGAACTTGATTTAGAAAAGTGTCCAACTATTGTATTGCAAAATGGTAAGGGTAATCTAAAAACTACAGCCAATTACGACTATACAAAAGAAAATAAAGTAATTAGAGTCAATGCTAAAAATAGAGCCATGGTAGATGTTATGAGAAGTATTGCTCATGAAATGGTACACCACAAACAATTTGAACAGGGTAGATTAAAGGTACAACCACCTGATATTGGTGGAGAAATCGAGGATGAAGCAAATGCAAGGGCTGGTCAATACATCAAAATATTCTCAAAAATGGATGAGACCATATATGATGAATAATTATTGACGTTTTAACACTAATCGAATAGATTCCTCCAAAAAATAAGTTTGACCATTATAACGGTACATTGTCCACACTTTTGGGAATGTTAATGTCATGGTCTGTAACCCATACTGAGTGATATTAAGATTTCTCACCCTACTAGAGTGGATGGTTAGCTTACTCCAATAATCCCTATCATATAAATCGGGGGATAAGGAATAATAATTCCAATTAGAATATCCTCTCGTACCCGAATTTGTAGGTGCGGGTGTCCCAACAATATTAGTTTCAAATTCCCAAACAGTTTCACCAACAATAAACTTATCAAACCATGGAATATATTTGTCGTTCCAATTTTGAATGAATAAACCAACACCATTACTATCAATATAACTCAACACTCTATTGGATAGAATAACAGTATCCGATAATATGATTTGAGAACCATTACCCAAATTAGGAAAGGTTACACCATCCACCACCCATCGACCACTTATTTGTGGGTATGATGGGCTTTCATACTTTTCACATCCCGCGAAAAGTAATATCAATAATAAACCTAAAATAACTCTCATAAGATTGAATTTATGGGCTAAATTAGGTATATTTTTGAATATACCAAATATATTTTAAAGATTTTTTTTGGTATTTATAGTAATATGAAAATTGTAATATCAGAAAAACAATATAAACTTTTGATTGGTGATGTTGAGGAACAATCTGTTACAGGAGCCGGGGCATCAACTGCTGGTACGGGCTCTACAGGCGCCAAACAAGGATATCCAGAGGTTGGAAAGTGGGAGTCGGGTGTTACCAGAGGACCCGCAAATCAGGTTGGAGTAACTAAATGGTCCGATGTCGTCGGTAATACTTTAAAAAGAGGAAAAGCAAATCCTTTGAAATAAATACAAAATCCGAAATATTTATATAGTAAACACAAAAAAAAATGGGATTCAATATTACCAAAGACAATAGATACTTACAAATAGAAACCATCATATGGGATACCCATACAGGTTTAAAATTTGACATTGAGCATGCTCATCCCGCTGTTATATGTGAAATGTTTAAAAATCAGTTTAGCTATACATACAAAAACAAATTAATGGAATCAAATGAATTGTTCAGTAAAATGAAACAATTAATATACCCATTAATTGAATTTGACAGAGACTTAGTTTTGGAATATGAAGTTAGATATGGTATGAATTTGATTAATTACACAACAGGTAGAATTATAGAGGAATCTTGGGATTTTGTAAAAACCAAAATTCTTGGTGTGATTCCCGTAACACAAGAATTAATGGAGAGTTGGTTGAGTGACACATGGGACTCCGTAAAAAAAGGTGGTGAGTGGGTTCTTAGTAAAGGAAAACAAGCCGTTAAATGGGTTGGTGATAAACTTAAACAAGCGGGAGCATGGATTTTAAATAAAGGTCTTCCGTGGTTTTTTTCTAAATTAGAATCCTTTCTTCTCTCTCCTTTTGGTATTGGTATTGACGTGGCTCTTAACGTGATTGGTGTTGGTAAAATTGCAACTGCAATTATATGGGGAGCGTTAGGTGTTTGGAAGATATACCAATTATTTACGGGAAAAATAGCTAATGATATATGGTCATACGTCGATATTGCGATTTGTCTTGTTGGTTTAGTTTTAACAGGTGGAGCTGCGCTGGCATTAAAAAAGGGAATACAAGCGGCTGGTAAGAGCACTGCTAAATTATTAAAACTCCCAGTAATCAAAACTATTGTTCAACTATTAGGTAAGGGTTTAAATTTCATTGCAAATGCAATTTTAAAACCAATTGAATGGTTAGCTAAAAATGTTGGGGGACCTAAGATTCAACAAATGGTTAGTGTTGCTAAATCTAAAATTGCTCAAGTTTTTGATGGTTTAAATAACTTTTTAAAGGGTGGTTCAACCGCTGTGGCGGGTGCTGGTAAACAAGGTATTCGTGGAACTTTAAAACAAGGTATTAAAACTGACATTATAAATCCCGCTAAGGCGGCAATTAAAAACCCAGCATTAATTAAAAAGGCGGCAATTAAAGGTACCACATGGGGTTTAGCCACTCACGGAGCATTAAAAGGAATTGAACATGGGGTCGACGCTTATGTAGACTGGAAAGCCGCTAAAAATAGTGACGCTGTAAACCAAGCAATTAATCAAATTGCATCAAACGACGATATGGTAAAAGGAGCGGTATCAACAGAAATGGATGCTTTACAATCACAATTCAGTGCATTAGATAATACTATGACAACTTTTAGAATTACAAGGGGCTTACCGAACAACTAATTATAAACCTATAACAATAAATAAAAATAAAAAAAATGGAAAACAAAGACGCAAAACTAATAAGAAAGTACATCAATTTGGTTGAGTCATTTAAACCAAAGAATGAAATTTCTTTAAATGAAAATGAGAAATCACAACCCGAAATTCCTGTCGATGAAACAGAACAACCTGTAAATGAATCCCGAGTAACGCAAGTGGGCAGGGATATTGCGTTATCATTGGGTATGGCAGCTAAAAAAGAAAAGGCTTTATGGCAAGAATTAAGCAAAATAACCGGCGGCAAGTATAAAACCGCGGAGGAGTTTATCAGAGCAATTAATACAAATAAATTAACTGCAGTTGAATCTGCTAATTTAGTTAAAATGGTAATTAAAAACAGTGCAGAACTTACAAAGAGGGTAAAGGGTTTCTTACAAGCAGAACCAAAATTCGTTGAAATTGCAAAGCAAGTATATCCTAAGGGTACGTTGAACCCTGCGGACCCAAGAAAATTAGAATTGGCTAAAAAGACAATGGCTCAATGGGGTATCGAAGGTAAAGCTGCTGATGATATGTTAAAGTCTGCTGCTCAGGGTGGTGCAGTTGGTACTAAAAAAGCGGTTCAAGTTGCAGCAGATAAAGCAAAAACTTTAAATAAAGCAAAAACTTTAAGAGGTGCTGCGCCAGAAGTAAAGCGGCTTGAGACAAATGCTGCAACCGCTGCAGATGCCGCCAATCAAGTAAATAAATTAAAAACAGCTCAAGGAGTGCCCGCTAAATTGAAAGCTGCCGTTAGTAATATCACTAATAAAATAAAGAGGTACAAATCATTTGACAAATTAAGGAATATAAGAGGAAAATTGAATTGGAAAAATATGATTCTTTATGGATTGGCTGGTTGGGGTACTTATGAAATATTAAAAAGCTTATTTGGTGATAGTGAACCAGAACCAGTGGTAATGGCCGATTGTGTTGTAAATTTAGAAGGTATGGAATGGGGAGTTACAAGTAACGGCGACCCGATGATTTATACCACAAATGAATTTGATGAGGAATCAAAAGGTCACGGAGGTCTTAAATTCTATCCCAATCAAAGAGTTTGGACTATGGACAACGCGATGTCAGGTACATGGGCTTGTACATCTGATGGCGGTGTTGCTGCCGTTGTAGGTGGTGGACTTGCAGGTGCAGAACAAGTATCTGAAGGTTTATTAAAAGAACAAAATATTGTTATTACTTGGGATAACAAGAAACCAGTGCCTGTTGTACCACCTAAACCACTTGACCCCATAAAACCACCAATTACCTATAAGGAGTGTGATTCTTTCCCATTTTTCTTTGGATGTAAAAATGAAAAAATAAAGAAAGTACAGAAGTGTTTAGGTATGGAAGAAAAATACCAAACAGGTAACCTTGGTAATAGAACTAGAGAGGCTTTAGAGGCGTGGTCAAGAAGAAATAAAACGTCGATTCACCTTTTTACCACCGGATTATCTGAAGATGTCTACAACTTAATTATAAAGGATTGTGAACCCGCACCAACCACAGGTACAACAGGTCCAACCACAGGTACAACTATTACGGGTACAACAGGTCCAACCACAGGTACAACAGGTCCAACCACAGGTACAACTACTACAGGTACAACTACTACAGGTACAACCACAACAGTGACAGGTGAATCACCTTCAGATGTTTATACTAGATTAGTTAGAAATAAAACGTTGGTTGGAAGACTTAAAGGTAGACGAATTGTTTATAAAGGACCAGACTTATCAAAAGAAGAAATAGCAAAACTTGAAGAGCATATGAAAAAAACGGGATATAGGCTTTCTAGATTAGTTAAGGATTATAAAAAAGGTGATAAGATAGTGTTTAAAAGAAATAACGAAGAGGATACAAATGAACCTACGGGTCTTACCCAAGAACCAATTAAGTAAAAATGGAATTAAAAACCAAGATAAAAAAAACACTCCTTGAGGAACGTAAAAAAAAACTCGAGGAGGCGTTTTCTGAAGTAGAAGATATTAGAGACGATTCGTTCAGAGTTGAGCGAATCTTTTCTATTTCATCTAAACTTATTGAAGAGGGTTACACAATTGAAGAAATTGATGTAAGGGGTCAATTGGAGAAATTGGATTGGAAATCGGTAATGGGAGACGCCGCAATTAACTCCGCAAAAGAATATATAATCAGATTTATTCTAAGAGAAGTATTTGGGGCGGGTGCCGGGTTTTCAACAACCGCCGCACAATTTTTTGCGAGTTACAATCCATTACATTTATTAAAACCATTTAAAAGTATGGAGACATGTATGTCTAAAGAAGGTATGCCGCGATTAATTGATGGTCTTTTAACTGTTATGTTAAGATATATTGCGGCGGGTGAAATCGGTTCTGATAGAGATGATTATAGTATTGGGTTTAGACCCATAACGTCAACAGTTGCAGGAAACATTTTAGGTGAAGTAATAAAAGATTCTAATATTGGTGAGACCATATCAGACAAAGTTTGTAAATTCATACACTAATGGAACTAACAAAAAAACAGATATTAGAATATAAAAAAGAACAACTCAATGAGGGTGTCGTTGGAGCTGCTATTTTAGCGTTCATCGCCCGCTACGTGGAGCCTCTTCTCATGGCGGCGGGTTTTGTTCCCGTAATTGGTGAAATTGCTGATATTGGCTTAATTATTTATTATCTGATAAAAGGTGAGAAATTATATGCTGCACTTATGTTAATTGCTCTTGTACCTGTTATTGGGGATATTACAGTTAAACCATTGATTAAAGCTTTACAAGCCTTTGGTAAAGGTATTTATAGAAGTGGTGATGATTTAGCGAGAGTGATTGCGTCTAATCCAAAATTAGGCGCCGAATTACAAAAAGCATTAAAATATGTGAATCATCCTGGTGTACAAACTACAATAAAAAAATTAGGTGGTGTAAAATCTTCATGGGCATCGGGACTTAAAGAAGGTCTCGCAGGATTGTCAAAATCTGTTACCAGTTCGGTAACCAAAATAAAACCTATAGGAGCATTAAAATCGGCATTTACTTCACCAACATCATTTAGGTCAGGACTTAAAGGTTTTTATCAGGGTGAAAGATTGACAAGATACGCAGCTAGAAAGGGTATCAATCCGGGTGAGCTTGTAAAAGATTGGTGGTTTCGGTATTGGTCAAGACAAGATAGAAGAAACTCATTTAGAAAATTTATCATGGCCAATAACTTATTGTCAACTTTTGGGTTACCATCATTATCAGCTCTTGAAGATAAAATGACAAATGATAAGAAGTTTAGAGAAGAAAAAGTAGCTGATAACCCACAAATGAGTTCATACATTGCTCAGAATCCCGTCCCAGTCCAAGGACAACCTCAAGGTAGGGAAGGTGGTGGACTTTTGGATGGAGGGGGTGGTTTGGTGGGTGGAGTACTAACATTAGCAGGTCTAAAATTATTAGCCAGGTTATATACTTAATCGATACTTTCTTGATATTTATTAGTAGACTCTATTGGTTTGGTCGCCAATAGATGATAACTAAACTAAAAAACGAAAGGGGGTATCCAACATCTAGGCAAAGGGGTCTTAATTGACCTCTTTGCTCGTTTATAAGATACCATAGGTTTAAAATAAAAAACCCACCAATAGGTGGGTTTCTTTTTGTGGAGATGGCGGGATTCGAACCCGCGTCTTGTTCGCAATATCATAAATGGACTACACGTTTATTTGATTATTCATAACCAACAAATAGTTAATTTCTTTCAGAGCTATTAACAAACCTGTTCATAACCGGATTTTCAAGAGCCGTCAAGTTTGCTCCAACACTCTGAGGTGGTGTTACACCGTAAGGACTTCTGTTCCTGGGTTATATGTCCGTCGACCCGTTGTAGAACCTAACTTGGTTAGGCCGCTACTTTAGAAGTTGCAAGAAGACCTGCTACTTCCATGTTGTTATAAACGTTGCCGTTTAAAAACTACCACCATAGATTTAAGTCGTAGATGACATCCGACTACGTGCCCATTTACCATATCAACGCCAATCAATGCCTGTCACCCCCATATGATAAATAGAATACAAACATAGATAAAAAAGGGTTAAAAAACAAATTTTAACCCACAATATATTGATTGATAAAAAAGTTATTTAGTTTTTTTTTCTAATTTTTTAGCGGTTACTTTTTTTGCTGTTTTTTTAACTTTTTCAACGACATCAACCACTGGTTTCTCAACAACATTAGGTATGTTATTGCCGTTGTCATCTTTAAGTTTACCACTCTTAACTAGTAAGTATACTACTCCAGCTGAAATTAGTAATACTACAATAATTGTTACCATATAATATAGTTTTTATATAAATAAATATTTCTATTATTTGAAAAAACTACTATGTTTTTAGTGGGAGTAAATTACCATATTTGGCTTCAAAGAACAATTTGTTCTTTTCCCATTTTTTATTCAACATACCTACTGATTTATGGATAACTAAAATCTTGGTTGTTACACCGACTTTAACACCTTTTGTGTAGTTAGCAACGCAGAATGGTATATCGTAAAAATGGAATCCGGGAAACTCCTCATCAAATTTTTCTTTTATTCTTTGTTTGTGAACTGCAATGAATAAACCATCAACCGCGACAACGTCTTTAAGACTATCACCAAAGGTTCCTGAAAAATTGTTCCTATGTACTCTACCGTTGTATTCGTGTTTAACCTGACCATATGTTTTGTCGGTTCTTTCCCACCATTTACCTGTCACCAACGTATCGGTACCCGCTAAACCAATAATTCCGTGTTCAGGATGATTTTTAAATAATTTGTTTAGTTTACCCGTTATGTTGGTGGTTTCAAAAATAACATCATCGTGCATGAAAACAACAATGTCATGTTTTGATTCACTCAAACCTTTATTGTATAACTGAGGGAGTGAGTAATCCCCGTTATTTACATAAATTAACATCTCTGTTTTAGGGTGAGAAAAACTTTTTTTCACCTTATTCATGTGAACCTCATCTATGGCTCTGGTTGATATAACAACACTTACAGGACTAATTATTTTCGACATATGTAGCAATCATTTTACCATCGACTTCATTTAAATCGATGATTATCGGTTTATTTGATGGAACATATCTTTCGGTACATATCGCGGCGTTAACGAAGATAGTATCCTCATTGTATTGGGCACCATGTGCATTATGGATATGACCAAAAACATGAACTAATGGTTTCAATTGTTCCACGCGAAACATTAGAAGTTCACAACCAACTTGTAGATTATTTGGTATAAAATCTCTTTTAGTGTGTGGTGGGCAATGAGTTATAAGAACATCTGTTTCATCAGGTATTTGAGACCATTTTTTTTCTAACTCAGACCCATTCCTCGGTAAATTAAATGCCCAATCATAAAATTCAGGTTGCCAGGGACTACCATAAAATTTTATTGGTCTTGAAAATTCAGGTGATTCAATAATAAACTCAGAATCGTGTAAATAAACAACATCGGATTGTGAGAGATTTTCCTCATTCAACAAATGGTGTAACCAAGGAGCATCACCATTATGTCTAATACCATTGTAATTTTCAAAACCAAAATCGTGGTTACCGGCAATAAAAATTTTAGTATCAAATCCTTTTAGATTTTGAAACCAATGAACAAAATCTTCTATTTCTTTTTCTTTACCAACATTTGTACAATCACCCGCATGAATTAATACATCACCTTCAGGTAACCGCCCATATTTACCCATTATTTTATGAAGACCATGCGTGTCAGATATACATACGATTCTACACATAATTTTATTATTTATATTTACAGTTATCAAAATGCCATCTACCCATAGTGTTACCACCCTCAATACCACAATGAGGACATTTTATTTTTTTTTGTTGTTTATTTTTCATTTTCATACTTTGTATGACTTTAATATTTGGTTGGTTTATGGTATAAATCTTCTGTATAATAATTCATTTTTTCCACACCAATATACAAATTCTAATAATGTATAATGTCTATGCGGATGTGGGTGTGATATTGACCTTCCTAATAATACACATCAACCATTTGTATATAATTCCGTTTTTTTATTAATACCACTACACTCTGCTTTTGGTAGTTTCAAATATTCTTCATATCCGATTAATAATTTTTCTTCAAGATTTTTACTCATTTTTTTCTTTTTCTTTTTTATTTGGTTTTATCCATGTTATTATTGTTTTGCAATGGAAATAATTCTCATAAAATAATATAATGAAATTTATGTTAAAAACATAAAAAAAGTCAGAATTTCTTCTGACTTAATATAGCGGTTGGCTTCTCAATAAAATAAAAAACACGTTGAGATTACACGTTTATGTAGTTGACTTTAGAAGGTTTATGGTTTGCCTTCATATCCACAACCTTTTGGGTTGTACCAACCAGTGACGGTCAATTAGATTAACCAATCCTTGAGTCATCGAATACTCTCTTAATACTCATCACTCTTCGAGGTTGCCACCCCAATTAATCCTTGCGAGATTAGAGAACTTTCTTAAAAATCGTATTGGGTTTGGAGCCCTCTACGGCAATGAACACATCATTACTAAGTAGTCACCTGTTTCCGACGACTGACGAGCGCTTTTCCTTGATTTAATTTAATGTTTTGGACATTGATTAGACCAAAGTATTGGTTCGCGGATGGTGAAGGTAGCGGCTCGACAACCAGCCATGTTATCTTTTGGACAACACGATACTGAACTACCCTCTGAAGTCTCCCGACCTCCATATTTTTGGACCCCTTCATGAAATAAACCTTGGCAGATTCAATTCAAGGATTGTAACAGCACCACCCGTACACAACCATACCTTTCGGTTTTAAGATTCCCATCATATTGAATTACGCAATGACATAGTTGGATGACCGTGTTTCTTGCATAAACCTTACGAGTTATTCTTATTGGTGTTCCCACCTCAAACGAAGGACCCGCATCCCCCGTTCATCAAACCACTTTCCCTACAGTGTTACCCTCGGTACTCAAGATTCAACGATACCTCGTTTGTCTACTCGAGCTCCCTTGCGGAAGCCGCAACCTACTTAAACCAAATAGGTCACTTTATACCACTTTCATGGTTTATTTTATGGACTATAGACCGCCCAATATCTTAATTCAAAGAACAATCTTATTTTTTGGATTCTCGACTCAATATCTAAATCCTCAAATCTTTTACAAGGATAAAGGAAAAAAACCAAATTCCAAAATTTTTTTAAAAAATTTTTAAATTTTTTTTAAATCCCCACCAAATGGTTTGCACTATAGGTCATCATAGTGGACCCTCACGGGCTCGAACCGTGGGCCTAATGATTATGAGTCCTAAGGGTCCTAAAGCGTCCCCTCGAGGTTTCGAACCTCGGACCCTCTCGTTAACAGCGAGATGCTCTACCGCTGAGCTAAGGAGACATCGTTGAAATAGACGATAAAATAAATTATCATCATTACCGATGATAAAGTTGAGAAAACAGGATTCGAACCCGCAACTCATTGGTCCTAAACCAAGTACGTTACAGAACCGCGATATTTCCCTGTGAGTATCCCCGATTGGATTCGAACCTATATGCCGTTATTGGTGGGGACTTTCACATCCCCGTGTCTTTCCATCGGCAGCTGTACAACTACTCGCTTCCACCACCCGACTATTTCTGTACCCCCAAGGTCGGACTCGAACCGACATGACTTTCGTGAAAGGGAGGTGTCCTAACCATTAGACGACAGGAACAAAAAAAACGATTACCGTTCTTTGTTTATGACTTTTAGTCTGTTAACACTTTACGTGTTTTATTTTTGTTTTGTTGTTGTTTATCAATTTCTCTCCATACGGATTCAAAATCTCTGTTTGTTTGTTCATAATTTCGAGTCATAGAATCTTGGAGGTCTTTTTCCTTATTTTCTAATTCTCGAAATATTATATCGGTAAGTTTATCGACCCTTGAGTCAATTCTCTTATCGATTCTTTCAATTTCCCTATTAATTGACATAACCTCATCTTTTGTGTTATGTAAATTTGATTCAACATTGTTGAGTTCTTTTCTCATTCTCAATACTAACACTAAACCATAAATCAATGACATAATGCCAACACCAAGAACAAATGCAAATAACTGTTCCATAATAATAATTGTTTTTTAAAAATATGTCAAAGAACGATAATCGTAGTGGTTGGGGGAGGGGTCGAACCTATCGCGTCACGTCTCGTTTTAGTGAGATTGCTCTACCGCTGAGCTACCCGACCGTTGGTTGGGAGGTCCTTGAGATTTCTCCCGAGGTTCTTTCAGTATCCTATAAAACTCAAATACTTACAAGAGACCTCCGCCCATTTTGAACAGATTGTAAATGATGTCGTATGCACGAATTGTCTCATCGAAGATTAATTTAAGTTTAAATCTATTATAAAGGTAATAATAAGTGCCGTAAAAGTAAATAAAAACTCAAAAAAATTTTTAGTGTAAAAATCCAACCGTTTATAACCATTTCAATGTATTTATAGATAACCAAAACATAAACTAAACACTAACTAAAACTATGAAGTATGAAAAAATTTTTTAGCGAGTTGTTCAACGACAACAACACAATCAACGAAAAGTCAGTAGTTGGTTTTCTTTCTTTCACAATGATGGTGATTGCACTCTTTGTTGACCTAACTACAGGTTTTTTAGGTAAAGAGTTGTTAATTAATGAATTCATATTCGATGGATTCTTGGTTATTACCTTAGGTTCATTTGGTATTGCATCGGTAGACAAATGGATAAATAAGAAGAATGGTGGTGGCGCGACCCCCGAATAATTTAGGTTAATATCATAATTTATAAAAATTTACCAATTAAATCATTGAAATTAATTGTTATAACGATACTAACACTTTTACTCTTCTTGGGTGTAGAAGCTCAAAGTAATGCGACAATTTTCGTAGACCCAGTTGTTAACAATATTAAGGTTGGAACACTTGTGGGTAATAAAAATTTGGCGTTTGGTGTTAGAAATATTGCTCAAGAAATAATAAACGAGCAGGGTAGGGTGGTTTAATCTTAGTTGGGGCTAAAGAACAACCTAATTATACGTTATATATTGAATTAATCTTCTTTGATATTGTTTCGACTAAATCGGGGGTTGCGGTTTACGATGTATCAGGTAAAATGATTAAACAATTTGGTAATATATCAGGAAATGGATATCAAACTGTGGTATATAAACAAATTGATATGACGAATGTAAGTAATGGAAGCTATTATTTAGTTCTAAATAATTATAATAAACAATTAACTAAACAATTTTTAAAAGTCTAAAACTGTGTCAGAAGAAACACAAGAACAAGACGGAACATGGTCTGGTTTAAAAAAGAGGAAGAAGTTATACCCACAGTATCAAAATTAGAAGAAAAACAAACAACTAAAGCAAGAACTGGTGTAGAAGTGGACGAAGATGGTATAATGGATGGTATTGACTTTGATGGCGATGGTAAGATTGATATGTATTTCGCACATAGACAATGTGAACACGTATGGGGGGATATGGATGGTGATGGCGTCGAAGAATGTTTAAAGTGTGGTAAAATAAAAGATATTATAGAATAAAATATGAATTACATGTTTAAAATGAGCGAAAAAAGTAAAGAGTTGTGGATAACAGTTGGTATTATTGCTATTTGGTTTATTTTAATGTTTTGTATAACAAATAAATTAACCGCTCAAGTTGTTGGTAAAACACAAACAGAACAATATAAGGCTTCGTTTGAAACAAGTGTTAATATCAATTATTTGATGGACTATGGTGGACCTCAAATACCCATTCAAATTTTAAAAATTGGTATCAATGATGAGGTTTATGAACAATATCCCGAATTAAAAGAAAAGAAAGTTGGTTTAGGTGTTGCAAATATCAGTTTAGAATTTCTATCAGAACTAAACAGATTTGTGTTTACTGAAAGTCAGACGGAGATAAAAAATCGTATGGTAAAACAATTCCAGGCATCACAATCAGGTATAACTCAAGATAAACTTGATGAGAGAGGTAAAATCAGGTTAGCTCGGTATTTCGTTACGATTGAAGTTTATGATTTTTCCGTATCGGAAGATGAAACTGTAAATTTAAAAGATGGTGTAAAAAATATTGTAAATACAAGATTAGGTCTTCAAGTAAGATTTACTGATGCTGAGACCGGAGAAATAATCGCTGCAAGTGGTTTAGGAGAAGCTAAAACTGTAAGAGAATTAACACTACTAAATGACGATAATTTAAGTGAGGTTAAGTTCAATCAATCCACAATTGGTATATCAACAAAAAAAGCTTTAGATATTGCTTGTTGTAGAATTCTTCTTAGAATGATTAAAAAAGGTGTTTTCCCTAATTAGTGGTTAAAAAAATGATTATGTATAAAAATTATGGGGGTTAATAGACCCCCATTTTAATATTTATTAATATGAATTTCAGGAGATTAAAATTACTTTTTTTCTTTCAAACTTGTATATAGTTCACATATCTCACCACAAGTTTCATAATCCTCAATCTCTTCAAAATAGGGCATAATATCTCTTTTTAGAACATTAATCTCATCACGAGTAAATTTCAAATCGGTTTCCCATTCAATGTTTTTAATCTTTGCCGATATTGTTAAAACAAGTGTGTTTTTTTCTTTATCCTCAAAGGTTTTGAACAACTTGAGTATGTTCTGATAGATTATTACTTTGTTAACGTCATAGAAGTCGCTAAATTCATTATACTTTCCTTTTATAGATAGTTTTTTTGTAGATACGTTAGTTTTAATTTTAGACATACAGGGTTGGTTTATAAATTAGTTAATCGGTTAAGCAAATATGATTAAAAGTTCGGGATACACCAAAAAGTTTTTCAACACCCCATTGTTAATTAATTGTGTGCTCCCATTGAACCCTCACACAATTCTGAGGTAGACGATGTATATGTCTATAATTGTTTATGTATCCCATCATATTCCCACTACCCATTGCATTAGCCGAGTGAATAACAACATCTACAACAGGTTTCCCACCCATCCATTGTTCAACCAACCATTTAGTACAATCCATTCCAGTCTTTTCCAAAATGTTATCATAATCCAATTTGTAATTGTGATAAACATTACAATGCCACTCAGCCATTGCGGTATCACCTAAGTCATGGTCAAGAGAAATTAGTTCGATATTTTCTAGTCCAATTTCGGATATTATATTCACAAATTCTTCATACGAACGGACCACCACCCATTCATCTTTTGCAATGGGGGTTCTAACATCATCTAAATATATTTTATATTTCATATAAAGTTATTTGTTTTATAAAATTGGAGGCTGTGGTGTCACAATCAATACATTCAACTCACATTTCCGCCATTGGTAGTGAGCACTTGTCAAATTATTGTTGATTCAAAGTACTGTCGGTAATCTGAGCAGTAGTAGAATCATTTGCGGTAGGTGAGAAAGGGTCCACTGCTACCGCGGTTGAGTCCGTTGTTTCCGTTGATGTGGTGGAATTGTTACCACACGCCACGATACCCAATGAGAATACCGTGACTAAAATTAAAATATATTTTATCATTTTACAAATATATAAAAATTTTAGATAAAAAGCCCCGACGGGAATCGGGGCTTTGAGGTCATTTTGTGGGTTCAACCCCACAGACTAAAAACGAAAGGATTTCGGCAAAGATTTCCTTGTAGATATAAATATATATGATTTTTTAAAAAATCAGAATATTTACACCATTTTATCTAAAATCTTTAGTTGGCCATCCTTAAACCTAATTGTAGTTACCTGATTTTCTTTTATTGTGCCCCTCAATATTTCATCGGAAAGAAAGTCTTCACACAAGTTTTGTATTATTCTTTTTATTGGTCGAGCACCATACTCCTCTTGGGTATTAAGTTCTGCAATTTGATTGATTACACTTTTATCAAACAAAATGTTGAAGTTTTTTTCGCACAATCTTGTAACCAATTTCGAAAGTTCAATCTCGATAATTTTATTAATAGTTTCTTCATTGAGTGCATTGAATAAAATAACATCATCAATACGATTTAAGAATTCGGGATTAAATTGTTGTTTAAGTGATTTTTGTATGATTGATTTTCTAATCTCATACTTTTGGGTTTCACTTGACGAGGTATTGAATCCAACACCGCCTCCGAAATCGAAAACTTTCTTGGTGCCGATGTTTGAGGTCATGATTATGATAGTATTAGTAAAGTTTACTTTTCTACCAAAAGAATCAGTCAAATATCCTTCATCTAAAATCTGAAGAAGGATGTTGAATACATCTTTATGTGCTTTTTCAATTTCGTCAAATAATACAACAGCAAATGGGTTGTTTTTAATTTTTTCGGTAAGTTGACCCCCCTCATCATACCCAACATAACCAGGAGGTGAGCCAATGAGTCGAGATACATTGTGTTTTTCCATAAACTCACTCATATCAACACGAATCACTTTTTCGGGGTCACCAAATAATAATTCAGCAATTGATTTTGCAAGAAATGTTTTACCAACACCTGTAGAACCTAAGAATATAAATGAACCAATTGGTTTGTTATTATCTTTTATCCCAACTCTATTTCTTCTAATCGCTTTAGATATAATTGATATCGCTTCGTTTTGTCCAATAACCTTGGAGGACAATATCTCCTCAAGATTTAATAAGTTTTTTGTTTCGTTGTCGTCTAACTTTGTAATGGGAACACCCGTCATGTTAGATACAATCTCATAGACATCATCAACATAGATTGGTGTCTTGTTATCTTTTTGTTGTTCTAACCACTTATTTTTTTCTGCTTCTAGTTTTAACATTATTTTTCTTTCTTCATCTCTGAGCTTTGCTGCTTGTTCATAGTTCTGACTCTTTACTACAAGTATCTTCTTGTTTTTGATTTCGTCAGCATCCTTTTTTAGTTTCTCGACAATGTCGGGAACTTTGATATTTATTTTTTTATCTGAACCAAGTTCGTCTAATACGTCTATTGCCTTATCGGGGAATTGTCTGTCTGTTATGAAACGACCAGATAGTTTAACAATGGTATCAATGACACCATCTTCGTAGAATACTTTATGATAGTTTTGATATGAATCCTTTAAGTTTTGTAGAATTTGTATTGTCTCTTGATAGGTAGGTTCCTTTAAAACTATTTTTTGAAATCTTCTAACCAATGCTGAATCCTTCTCAATATGTTTTTTAAATTCATCAAAGGTTGTTGCTCCGATACATTGTATTTCTCCTCTTGCAAGAGCGGGCTTAAGTATATTAGCAGCATCCATTGAACCACTAGCATTTCCCGCACCAATCATGGTATGTAATTCATCAATGAAGATGATTACATTTGGTTCATTATGAAGTTCATTTAATATCGCTTTAATTCTTTCTTCAAATTGGCCACGATACTTTGTTCCCGCAACAAGAGAAGTTAAATCTAAAGACATTATTCGTTTGTCTATTAGATTAGATGGAGACTCACCCTTGACAATTAACATTGCCAATTTTTCAACTAATGCCGATTTACCAACACCAGAATCACCAACAACAACTACGTTGTTTTTCTTCTTACGGGAAAGTATCTGTGCGATTCTTTTTACTTCCTTATCTCTACCGATGATTGGGTCTATTTTACCCTCTTCAGCTAATTTGTTTAAATCCCTTGAAAAATTATCAAGAATTGGGGTTGTTGAACCCTTTTTCCCCCTTTTAGGGGTGGTCGTCGGTCCTTCTTCAAAAAAATCTACTGGCATGTCGTTTTATTTTAATAAAATATAACAATAATCCGTCTAAAAAACAAATCAAAGACAAATTTTCAATTAAAATTAAAAACACATGACACTTTGTCTAATTTTATTCGTTGGAATGTTATTTGAGTACAAGTATACAAAAATATAATAAACTATGATTACATTTTATAGAGACCCATTCAAAGACGTGTTAGACACTTTCTTTGAAAGACCATCCTTTGTAAGGGATAATTCATCGAAACTCTTTACAAGAGATAATGAGTATGCGGTTTACCTCTCAGTTCCGGGATTGACAAAAGAAGATTTGTCGATTTCAATTAAAGAGGGAATCCTAACTATCTCCTATAAAAAGGAAGAAAACGATAATGTCAATTATTCTTTCGTAAGTTCTTTTAAAAAGACTTATTCACTACCTGATGATGTTTCTGAAAAGGACATTACAGGTAAAGTAGAAAATGGTGTATTAGAAATCATTCTTCCAAAATCCAAGAAAAAATCTCTTGAAAGGTTCATTTCTTTGAATTAGTAGAAACCCCGATTTCTCGGGGTTTTCTTTTTGATATTTATTAAGTATATTATATTAAAAATATCAAAATGAGTATAACATCAGAAAAAATCACGGGTAACCTAATTGAGGTTAGTATTAGTTCTTCTAATTTAAAGTCGTCAACTTACAATACTGACGATAAGAAGTTGTTAATGGAATTTAATAACGGCTCTATTTATGAGTACGATGATGTTCCATGGGAAACCTTTACAAGGTTTCGTATGGCAGAATCACAAGGAAAATATTTTAATAGTACTATATCAAAAAATTACAAGTATCGTAAAGTAAAATGAGTTTAATATCAGAACTAATAGAAGATATGGAAAAAGACCAAGAGATTGTAAAATCTTTCAGGTCAAAAGATTCTTTGTCCGATGTAATTTTTGATAAAGATGGTGACACATTTATACTAAAAGAAGAAATAAGGGAAAAATTACTTGCAATAAGTAATGAATTTTTAGAGTTTGTTGATATAGATTTTTTTGTATATGATATTGTATTAACAGGTTCATTGGCAAATTTTAATTGGTCAAATTATTCTGATGTTGATTTACACATATTGATTGATTTAGATGAGTTTGACTCTGGTAAAGCAAGTTCGGTATCCTATCACACAATAGTTAAAGAATTTTTTAATAGTAAAAAAAATATTTGGAACTCCAATACCAGCATTACAATAAAAAATTTCGACGTTGAACTTTATGTTCAAGATATTGATGAAAAACATACGTCTACGGGAGTATACTCCGTTCTAAATAATGAATGGGTGGTAGAACCTAAGAAATTAGAAAACCCTGAAGACATTGATGAGAAAAAAATACTTGAAAAGGGTGAGGAATACGCAAAACAGATAGACTTATTAAATGAATTGGGTGAATCGGGAGAGGACGTAACTGAGAAGGTAGATGAATTAAAGGACAAGATTAAGAAATTTAGACAATGTGGTCTCGAATCAGGAGGTGAATATTCATATGAGAATTTAACATTTAAATTGTTAAGGAGAAATGGTTATATAAAGAAGTTAATGTCAATAAAAACAATGGTTAGAGATAAAAAATTGTCCCTTCCACAATAGTAAGCCCCAATTTTTTTCTTTATATGCACATATTTATAGGATACTAGAATAATATACAATCAATAAATTAAAAACATGGGAGATTTAAAACCATTAGGAAGTGAAAAACTTCACGGAGATGATAAGTTAAAGAGAATTCTTGAATTGACTTATTACGGTAATAAACCTAAAGTAACCAAATCAAATAAAGTGGAACACATAACTGAGTCTGCAAATGGTGTGTATGGTATTGTTAAAGAAAAGGATGGTTATTATGTTAAAAAGGGTTTAAACGAAGGTTCATTAGACTACATTGGTGGTCTATTCATGAAGAATAAAAATAAATTTAAGTCATATTCCGAAGCATTAAAAAGACTTGAATTAGTTAAAAGTCAAGAATTACAAGAAGTTACAAAATATGTTTTAAAACAAAATAAGGACCAAAAAGAGGCTCCTCCTGCGGAACCTACTATGGAAGTCCCACCAGCACCAGAAGGGGGAGAAATTCCACCTCCACCACCTTCACCAGAAGGGGGAGAAATTCCACCTCCACCAGCTGAAGATGCGGGAATGGAACCCGCCGCACCGGAAGGTGAAATGCCGTCAGACGAAATGAGTGCAGAAGGTAAACCATCTGATTACATGGCGGAAATTCAAAAATTTGCTGGTAAACTTGGTCAAGAATTAAGAGACCAAAAAGAGAAGATGGAAAGTGATGATATCAAGTACGTTCTTAATATGGTTATTTCGGCAGTAAACTTAGAGAAACTTGAGGACGATGATATCGAGGAAATTGCTAAGAAGTTTGAAAGAGAAGAATCTGAGGAAGGTGGTGAAGAACCAGAAATACCAGCGGAGGAACCAGAAATGCCCGCGAAAGAAGAACCTGAAAGCGGAGAATCTGAATTGGGCGAAACAATGGATAAATTAGAGAGTTTTGTTAATATGCCCGCGGTTCAAGATGAAGAAATCGACCTAAGAAAGTTTGCTGATATCGGTATGAACGAAACAGATGTGGTGGAACTTGATTTAGATGAAATTAAAAGAGATATTAACAAAAGTATTGAAGAGACTTTAGGAAAATACTTTAAGTAAAATGCGTCTAATCTATGTCAATGAAATCGGCTCAGATTATAAAGGTCAAAAACAGTACGAATTCATATTCAGCGAAAGGACTGAGATTGACATAGAGGAGTGGTTTGACGTTCCCGCATCTTCTACAATGACATTAAAATCCCCAAGGGTTGAATACATAGACTTGGTTGGATTACTCAAAGACACCGATTTGGTTTTAGAATTAATTCAAAATTCAGACTACTTCGGTGTTATTGATGCTGTGGATGGTATAATCGCCATGGCTTGGGAAAAATCTAATTTCGATTTAGAGTTTGAAAGATTGTTTTTTCGTTTTGGTGAAAGTATCGAATCGGTAACAAAAAAATTAAAATCGAGAGGGTATTTATTAGAAAAACAAGAACTAAAATTTAAAGAGATATGAAACGTAAAGACATAATTGAAAAGTTGTTATTTGAAGGTTTTTCTGAAAAAACCTTGTCTCGTTTGAGTGATGGACAACTCACCACTTTAGCTAAAACGGTACTATCTGAAGAAGATGTGATGATATCTAAAAAAGACCCACAACTTGCACAGAAAGTCGATAAGGCTAAAAAATCAAATCAAACAATCGTTACATACGAGGAAGAAATGAAAGAGGATGAAACCAAAATACCTAACAAGGATGAGATTGCATCAAAACTCGATTCAATTAGGCGAGGCGCGAAGAGAGATAATATGATTAAGCAAGGGGCGTATGATGGTAGATTTAGTGAAAAGACAATCAGAGACAAAAAAAAGGAAGAATCAAAATATAGTGCTAGAGGTAAAAAGAGTTACGAGCTTGATGAAGAAGATTCTAAGAAGATGTCTATGTCATGGTTTAAAACTGAGATGGAAAAAAAATTAGGAAGAAAGGTAACAGATGAAGAGGTTAAAGCATGTATAAAAAAAATGATTGAGACTTCTAATGCTAAAAAAAGAAGTATGAATGAGTGGGTTATGGGTTTAACAGAATCAAAATTCTCACAATTTACTTCTAAGTCTGATATTTTATCGATAATTACAGAAAAAATTACAGAGACCGCATCACCAATGCCAATGACTAAGGCGAGAAAAGGTCACAACGGTGTTCCTGAATTCATGACGTATGATTCAATTGTGGGTAATCGACCTGAAACTAAACCGGCGCCGCCGGAAGTAATTCCCGATGCACCACCAACTGAAAAACCAAGTAAACCAAAAACTCCATATGAGCCAGGACCCGGAAAGGACCCTAAACCAAAAGCGTTGAGAGAAGAAAAAAAGAAAAAATAATGGAGTTTTCTAAAAAGAATTTATTGTCTATATTAAGGGAAAACATAGACGAAATGGCGATGGGCTTTGATACACCTGATAGACCATATCAGGGTTTACAAGATAAATTATCACGAGGAGATACGCCATTAAAAAAAATTCCTTTACCATCAACAGGAGAGGAACCTAATAATAATTTCCAAGAATTACTTGCTTCTGAAAGATACAGACAAGTAGTATCGAAAGTTAGAGAATATACTGGTGTTAATACTCCTATGCAAGGTGAACAAGGTATCATGCCGTTGGCTCAAATGATGATGACGGCCCATAATGAAATTGTTCAAACTGAGTCTGCACATAGAGAAGAATTAGAAAGACTCGCGGTTGAATTAGTGATGAAAGAAATGGGGATACCTGAAGGGTCATTACAATTCGATGCTAAGATTGTTGGTATGGGTGAAATTGATACTCAAAACTTCAATCGAGAAATACAACAACAACAAAACCTTGACCCTGTCGATATTGAACAAGATTTGATGACAGATTTAGAGTCAATGACCATGGAAAAGGCGAAAAGAAGACTTATAAATAATATGATACAGGGTGCTTCTAAGAAAGGTCACTACATGTATCACTACGCAGCAGATAGAATCAGAGAAATTACAGGTTCAGATAATATAATTGCCCAATATGGTATTTTGATGTCAATTAATGACACTCTATATTGGCAGTTAAGTGATGAGACAATGAGAATGATGATGGGAGGACCTGAAGGTGGTGGTTCAGTTGGTGGAAAGGAAGAAGTAAAAAGAAATACCAATCCTCCGACAATCGTTGCTAGAGGTATTAATTTTCCAATACTTGTTCATGAATTGATTAAAGGTATTATGGAATTATTTGCAATTCAAGGAAAACCTACTGACGAAGAGGGTAATGAAGACGCGGAAGCGTGGTCAGAAATTGAAGGTTCTGAAGATACTATTGAAAAAGAGATGTGGGATTTACGTTTAGGTCCCGCAATTTGGGATAGAATTAGAAGACAATTCCCTGAAGATATTTTAACTAATGAAAATAAAGTAGAGTTACAAAACTATTTGTTGGTTGAAATTTTTAAACTTCCCGCAAAACATTTTTTAGTATTCATGAAAGAAGTTGTTTCGGGTTCTGAGAAGGGTAAACATTTGATGGGTGAATTGATGCAAGGTATTGACCAAATGTTCAAAGACCAAAACTATCAAGATGCTGTCGCCAGATTTAATGAAGATTTAGATAACATTACAGATAATACTGACGATAATGACCTTGGGGACTTCTTAGGAGGTCTTGGAATAAGCTTATCTGATGACGACCCTAGCAGTTAATAATGGAGATAATAAGAAAAGGGTGGTAAAATCACCCTTTTTTCATATTTATATATATGGACAATCAAAAACTATTACAATTAAAAGAATTTGCTCGTATTAAAAAAGATGTTGTGTATGCATTAAAAACATACTTAACAACTTATGATAATACGCAAAAAAAGTTTGTTCCATTGGATTTATTTCCAGACCAAATTCAGTTACTTAAAGATTATGAAGAATATAATGATAACATAACAAGAAAGTATAGACAGGCGGGGGTGTCTACGGTAACCGCGGCATGGATTTCAAGAAGAATACAATTGGCAAATACTGATAATCCCGAAAGGGTACTTGTAATTGCAAACAAACGTGATACGGCGATAGAAATGGCAAATAAAATTCGTTATTTCTTAGGCCAATGGCCAGAGTGGATTAATGTCGGGTTTTCTCCCGATAAAAACTCTGAAAGTAGATTTAGATTAAATAATGGTTGTGAAGTAAAAGCGGTTGCAACATCCGCGGATGCTCTACGTGGTTATACTCCCACAATTCTTATTTTTGACGAGGCAGCATATATCGAAGCGGGAGATGACTTTTGGGCGGCGTCTATGGCGTCCCTGTCTACAGGAGGTAAGATTATTCTTATCTCAACCCCAAACGGATATGACCCAATTTATTATGGTGTATACGACCAAGCAATTCGTAAAATAAATGATTTTCATATTTCAAATTTACGTTGGTTTAAAGACCCTCGATATACAAAAGATTTAAGATGGGTTAAGTGTAATGACATTGTTCATTATATGTTGAATAGAGAGCAATACGACGATAATGAAGTAGTTTTATATGAATTTGATATAGAAAAATATCAAGGGTATGAAGAACAGGGTTATAAACCATTTTCATCATGGTTTGAATCAATGGCGAAAAAGTTTAAGTACGATAGGAGAAAAATTGCACAGGAATTAGAGTGTGACTTTTTAGGTTCAGGTGATGGGGTTATACCGGGTGAGATGCAAGAACATATAGCAAAAAATTTAATTAGAGTACCTAAAGAAAAATACATTAATGGTACTTTTTGGCAATGGAAAGAACCTGTACAAGGTAACAGATATATTATGGGTGTGGATGTTAGTCGCGGAGATAGTGAAGATTTTTCCTCGATAAGCATTATTGATTTTGATGAAAGAGAACAAGTTGCAGAATATATTGGTAAAATGCCGCCAGACGATTTGGCGGGAGTATGTTACAAATGGGGTATTCTTTATGACGCGTTCATTGTGATTGATATTACTGGTGGAATGGGTATTGCTACATCAAGAAAACTACAAGAAATGAATTACAAAAACTTGTTTATTGATGGGATGAATACCAAGAACATTTGGGATTATAATAAAAAAGCAATGGAAAAAATTCCCGGTATCAATTTTAACAACAAAAGAACTCAAATTGTCGCGGCATTTGAAGAACAATTGAGAAAGGGATTTGGTGTTAGGTCAAGTCGTTTATTAAATGAATTAAGTACGTTTGTTTACTTAAATGGAAGACCCGACCATATGAAGGGTCATCATGACGATGCCATTATGAGTTTGTCAATGGCGTTATATGCTGGAGACATAAGTTTTAATCAGTTACAGAGAAATAATTCCAAAAACAAAGCAATGATGGAATCTTGGACTTTATCTGAAAGAACATATGAAACAAAGAAATCTTTTTATTCATATGGAACTGCATTTGACCAAATTGGTGCAATGCAAACTGACGGAAAACAAATTGTAAATACAACTTTTGGGGTACCAGGTAAGGACCAATACAAGGAATATTCTTGGCTTTTCTCTAAAAAAAAATAACGCCACACAACTTTATTATACTGAAGAAATTAATTATCTTTTAAAGAAAACTATTTATATAAATGGCGGATAATAATTTAACAGTATTCCAAAGATTAACCAAAATGTTTGGGTTTGCGGGTAATCAAAGACCTGAAGAGACCCCGTCATTTAATTTTTCGAGGGATGAGATAATAAAAACCAATAGTAGAGAAGAGTATGAGAAAGCAATGTTACAAGCTCAACAGAGTCAATACATTGCAGATAAATGGACAAAACTCGAACAATCTCTTTATAACCAATCCGTCTATTATGAACCAAATAGATTAGCGGCATATTATGACTACGAATCCATGGAGTTTACTCCTGAAATTTCAGCATCACTTGATATCTATGCTGAAGAGTCTACGACACTTTCTGAGAAGGGCGATATTCTAACAATATTCTCGGAGTCAAGTCGTATCAAACAAATTTTAGAAGACTTATTTATCAATCGTTTAGATTTAAACACAAACCTACAGATGTGGGCTAGAGGCGTTTGTAAGTATGGTGATGATTTTGTTTATTTAAAAATTGACCCCGAAAAGGGTATCATTGGTTGCCAACAATTACCAAATATTGAAATAGAGAGAATAGAGGGTAGGGAATCAAAGACACCACATCAAAGAGACATTAAAGCACCAACAAGAGAATTAAGATTCCAATGGAAAAATAAAGAATTGGAATTTCAAGCTTGGGAAATCGCACATTTTAGATTACTTGGTGATGATAGAAAACTTCCATATGGTACATCCATGTTGGACAAGATTAGAAGAATTTGGAAACAATTACTTCTTGCAGAAGACGCGATGTTGATTTATAGAACAACGAGAGCACCCGAAAGACGCGTATTTAAAGTATTTGTTGGTAACATGGATGATAAGGACATTGAACAATATGTTCAACGTGTTGCTAATAAATTCAAAAGAGACCAAGTAGTTGACCCAAGAAATGGTCAGGTTGATATGAGATATAATCAAATGGCGGTTGACCAAGATTATTTTATTCCAATTCGTGACCCATCACAAACTAACCCGATTGAAACTTTAGCGGGAGCACAAAACCTAGGAGAGATTGCGGATATTGAATATATTCAAAAGAAATTATTAGCCGCTCTTAGAATTCCAAAGGCATTCTTAGGATTTGAAGAAGTTGTTGGTGACGGTAAACAACTTGCGTTAATGGATATTCGTTTCGCAAGAACAATCAATAGAATTCAAAAATCTTTAATTCAAGAATTGAATAAGATTGCTCTTGTTCACTTATATCTTCTTGGAATGGAAGATGAATTAAATAACTTCACTCTTTCATTAACAAATCCATCAGCACAATCTGATTTATTAAGGATTGAACAATGGAAAGAAAAGATTGAACTTTATAAAAATGCCACGTCTGACCAATCTCAAGTTGGTATCTTACCAGTATCACATACATGGGCTAAGAAAAATATTCTTGGAATGAGTGATAGTGAGGTGTTGTTGGATTTACAACAACAAAGACTTGAAAGAGCCGTGGGTATGGAATTACAAAATACACAAATCGTTATTAAACGTTCAGGTGTATTTGACGATGTGGATGCAAAGTATGGTGTACCTGAAGAAGAAAGACAGGAGGCTGGGGCCGCTGGTGAAGTAGCCACTCCGGGTGGTAATATGGGTGAACCTCCACCACTGGCGGGAGCAGGACCGGCAGCACCATTAAGTGAATCAACTAAAAAACGTAATATTTTGGGAATGTTAGGTGAGGGTGACAATATTAATGACCTTTTTGATATTAATAAGGCCCAACAGAATATTTATGAGATAGAAAATAAATTAAAAAATATATTAAACGAAAAATAAGATGTCAAATTTTGGTAATGTAAAAACAAAATTGTTGGTTAAATTAACCGAGTCTTTCGCTTCTGATAAAAAATCAGATGTAAAAGATTTATTAAAACAAATCAAATCAAATAAAAATTTGATTGAAATGTATTTGTTTTATGGAGATGTCGAAAATAAACACATTCCAAATGTGGATACCGCTAGATTGTTTGTTGAACAAATAGAAACCCTTTTAGTAGAAAAATCAAAACTATTGGATGAGGGGGTATCTAATCTTAGCAACATTTTAAAAAGTGTAACTCCTTTAAAAAATGAAGTTTATGATTGTTTAGATGTTTTATCTGAACAAACATCATTGTTAAATGTTGAAAGAAAGGTAAACGCCAAACAAAGACTCATATCACATCTTACTTCACCAAAATCATCTAATGTTTCGGAATCAGCATCTTATACCAATAATCAATCATTACTTACTGCGGTATTGGTAAACAACTTTAATACGAAGTTTACTGATTTTATGAATGATGGACAAAAGGAAACCTTTAAGAAAATCGTTTCAATGAAACCCGAAGAATTAAATACGGAGATGAATTCATTGAGAGAAAGTATGTCTCAGAAAATTGAAAAGATTTTAAAGGAGAATTCTGATTCTTTTTTGCTGACAAAGTTAACAGAGGTTAAGAAGGATATTACCGAATCAGAAATTAGTAAGTTTAATTACTATAGACTTATTGAATTAAATAAGAACTTGGATTAATTATCGGTTCTGTTTAGTTGTTCTTTGTAAATTGCTTTGAGCTTTTGACTTCTTTTTTGTACCGATGGTTTAACATATTCTTGTCTACCTTTTAGTTCTTCAGTTTGTTTTATTTTGTGAACCTTGTTTTTGTATTTTTTTAGTGCGGATTCAAGGTTTTTTTCTTTTGAAACATTGACAATAATCATAATCGTTTTTTTTTAAATATAAGTAAAAAATTTGGTTTTGTTAAGTTTATTTTGTATATTTTAAATACACCATAAAATATATTAAGTATGAATAATATTAATGAAAAGTGGAAAATTTATAAAACTTGGTGTCTATAAAAACGTAAAAATTGGTTATGGAACGGTTGACTATAAAAATTTAAAAACAATATATGTTAAATTAAATTCGTGGACGCAGCCAAACGATGATGATTGTGACTTTGATAGGGTCATATCACAAACAAGGAGGAAAATAAAACAGAAAATTTACGATTTGAGGTCTGAATATTTCAAGCCAGAATCCATAGTGGACCTAGACATCAAAACTAGAGGTGTAAAAACCAACAAAAGGTCTTTTATGGATTTGGAGATAACTTTATATGCGGACAAGTACTTCGATATTAAGATTAAAGAGGTAAAAAAGATTGTCACAGACCTATCTGTAACTATAGTGGATACCATATTAAATGACGAAACTTTGTTTAATTTCTACAAAACAAAGAATTAATTCGGTATTGTGGTATTTATTATATAAAAGGATAAATGAAAGTACTTGGGCCTAATGAGACTGGCAATGGCGTTTTAATAGAATACGACGCGGGTCACGTTTCCCCGAAAGAAAACAAAAAAATTATATCCGAGATGAAAGACGTGGATTTTTCACAGGATATAATTCTTTATGCTGTTTTACAAAAATACGATACTCCAAATAAAAATGGTAGAGTATATCCTGAAACCATTTTAAAAAGAGAAGCCGAAAAATATCAAAATTTAATTCAAAAGGGTGGAGCATTAAGTGAACTTAATCACCCAACATCTTCATTAATTGATTTAGATAGAGTTTCACACTCTATCCTTGAGACTTGGTGGGATGGTAAAATACTAATGGGTAAACTAAAGTTATTTACGTCACCCGGTTGGAAGAAAATGGGTGTCGTTAGTACCAAGGGGGACCAAGCGGCGATGTTATTAATGAATGGTGCATCGTTAGGTATATCCTCAAGAGGGGTTGGTTCATTAAAAAATATAAAAGGTCAAAACATAGTACAAGATGATTTCGAATTAGTATGTTTTGATTTAGTATCATCTCCATCTACCCCCGGCGCTTATATTTTTAAGGACCCAGGTGAAATAGACAACTACCAAGAACCTATTCAGGAAGGTGACCCGCAATCGGATAGAATGAAAACTTTAATGTTAAAATTGGATACTTTCCTATCTAAGTAATCTAATTTATTTAAGATTTTAATATCGTAAAAAGTATTTTTTTACATAATCATAATATTTATAAGAAAATAAAACTCCAAATGAGCGAAAAATCTATTTTAGAACAAGCGTTACTTCAGGTGCAGACACTTGAAGAGGCAGTCAAAGCAAATGCAAAAGGTATACTTGCTTCTACAATGAAACAAGAACTAAACGATTTGCTAAAAGAATCATTGGAAGAAGAGAAAGAGGTTGTTACAGAACAACCCGATTCTGAAGAAGAGGCATCAGATGATGTACCAGTAAAAACTGGGGATGAAGAGGATAGTCTCGATAACGAAGATGGTGATGATGAAATGTCTAAGGACTCAGAAGATGAAATGTCTAAGGACATCAATTCTAAGGACTCAGAAGATGAAATATCTAAGGACATCAATTCTAAGGATTCAGAAGATGAAATGAATCCAGAAGATGAAATGAATCCAGAAGATTCTGACGAAATGGGAGATGATGTTGTTGACATGACAGGTGCCGATGAAGACGAAGTTTTGAAAGTCTTCAAAGCTATGAGACCTGAAGATGGAATCATTGTTAAAAAAGATGATGACCAAATTGAACTTGAGGATGGCGACGATGAGTACATCATTAAGTTAGATGAAGAAAAAGATGCGGATGAACCTATCGACGAAACTTTAGACATTCCGATGGAGGAAGAATCCGATACAGTAGTTTACGAAATCGAACTTGATGATGAACCAGAACTTGATGATGAAGATAAACCAGAACTTGATGATGAACCAGAGCTTGATGATAAAGTATTTATACCAAATGATGGCGAAGGTGATAAAGAGTTTTCTGAAACTATTTTTGATGAACCTAATGAAAATGAAAAAGAAGTGGGTGAAGCCGCAAGAACAAAATGGAATCCTCATGGCGGTGAAAGAGCTGGTATAAAAAGCAAAAAAGTTTTTAAAGCTGGTTCAAATCACGGTGGTGAATTAAACGAAGAAGTTCAAAACTTGAAAAAACAAAACAGCGAGTATAAAAAAGCACTTGTCTTATTCAAGGAAAAACTTAACGAAGTTGCTGTTTTCAACGCCAATTTAGCATATGCCACTCGTTTGTTCACAGAACATTCCACAACAAAACAGGAAAAACTAAATATTCTTAAAAGATTCGATTCAATCTCAACCTTGAAGGAATCTAAGAATCTTTATGTATCAATTAAAGCCGAATTAGACACTAAAAAACCCGTGACTGAATCGGTGGTTGAAAAAATAACTACAGCACCAAGTACTTCATCTTCAACTGGGGTTCTTTCAGAGTCAAAAGCTTATGAGAATCCTCAATTCAGAAGAATGAGAGACTTGATGAGTAAGTTGAAATAATAAAAATAAACAATAAAAAACCAAAAAAATATTAAAATGGGAGCACTATTAGAATCAGGTATGGTTGGTAACATCGGTCTTAAGCACCTTCGTGTTATCAAAGAAGATACCATTAAAAAATGGGATGACCTCGGGTTCCTTGAAGGACTTGACGGTCACCAAAAAGATAACGTAGCACAATTATACGAAAACCAAGCGTCTTACTTAATCAACGAAGCCGCAACTGCTGATGCAAGTGGTTCTTTCGAGACCGTGGTTTTCCCAATCATTCGTCGCGTTTTCTCTAAATTGTTAGCAAACGACATCGTTTCTGTACAGGCAATGAACTTACCAATCGGTAAATTGTTCTTCTTTGTACCTAAAATTGCAGACGGAAAAGCTGCACCTTTCGGTTATCCTAATACACAGGCTGACCCCGACGCATATTATAGCGGTAATACAAAAAATCTTTATGACCGTTTCTATGAGGTCGATGATTCAGCTTCTTCTGGTGTCTTCGATTACTCTAAAGGAGCCGCTACAACTACCACAGCTACGCCTTTCGCTTTCGTAACTTTCAGCAATGGTGTACCAACTCAAAGTACAGCCGCCTTAAGTGGTGCATCCGTTAGCAGTGCAATTGTTGTTATTAGTGGTTTCACTAAAGCAGGACAAGGTAAAATGTTAGGTGCTGATGGTAGCCTTATGGATACCGACGAGTTCCTTTCATCTTTAAGTGTTGAAATTACTGGTAACACTGGAAACAATGGTGTTAAAAATTTCAACGTTGTAACACAGAAATATGGTAAAGGTCTTATCGAGTACGGTCAAAAAGGCGGTACTAACATGGACAAATTCCAAGACATCTGTGATGAAGAAGGTAAAATCTTCTTGGCTGTTGACCTTGAGTCATATAGCGCAGTATCAGGTTTCACACCTGCTAACTTCTCTTCTAACGACTTGGAACTTGTTAACGTTATGGTAAGTTACAGGTCATATGCATCTCTTGAGTTCGAAGAAGAAATCGGTGAAGTAACTTTCGACCTTCAATCAGTAACAGTTTCTGTTAGTGAAAGAAAGTTAAGAGCTAGCTGGTCTCCTGAATTGGCTCAAGACGTGTCAGCATTCCACAACATCGACGCTGAAGCTGAATTAACAGCTTTATTGTCTGAGCAAGTTGCGGCTGAAATTGACCGTGAAATTCTTCGTGACCTTCGTAAAGGTGCCGCTTGGAGAGCTAAGTGGGACTACAACGAATGGAGATACGGAGCAAGTGGTAACACTCCATTCTTGGGTTATACTCAAAAGGACTGGAACCAAACTTTGGTTACCAAAATTAACCAATTATCTGCTCAAATCCACAAGACAACTCTTCGTGGTGGAGCTAACTGGATTGTAGTATCTTCTGAGGTATCTGCAATATTTGATGATTTGGAGTATTTCCACGTATCAAGCGCAGCTCCTGAGCAAGACCAATACAACATGGGTATCGAGAAAATCGGTTCTTTATCAGGTCGTTACCAAGTGTACCGTGACCCATACTTACCACCTACTAAGGTTATCGTCGGTCACAAAGGTAAGTCATTGTTAGACGCTGGTTACATTTACGCACCATATGTACCTCTACAGTTGACTCCGACTATGTATAATCCGTTCAACTTTACCCCAATTAAGGGTATTATGACGAGATACGCTAAGAAAATGGTTAACAACCGTTACTATGGTGTAATCGACGTACATGGATTGGTTACATTCAGTCTTGACACTTTAAGATAATCGTTTATCTTAATATAAAAACCCCCGATTTCTCGGGGGTTTTTTATTTTACACGTAGTTTCATTAATTCAGAAATACTAATTAATATTCCTTTACTTGTGTTATTATCACCACCCACAATTGTGTGCGTTTTAATTAATGGTCTTAATATCTTTTTAAGTTCTTCTGTGTAGAAAAATAATCCACCCGCACTTCCTTTAATTAGAAAAAATATAACCTCCGCTTCCGTTGTAGAAATTCCACTTTTTTTACCTCTACTTTCATATTCGATAAAAAGATTACCGGTGTATAGTGCCTGTTGGTCGTCTTTTACCTCAATACCCGTTACAGGTATTTCAAAAATCTTCGCAGCTCTTTTTTCACCTTCTTGACCTAAGTTTAAATCCTTTTTAAAATCACTAACAAATTCCATATTGAAAGTATAATAAAAATTATTTTGATTTCCAAAAAATATTCGGTATATTTGCAATTATGTCTGAAATTGATTATAGTAAATTAAGATTGGATGTCCTTGAAAAATTAATACACCAAAGAAGTATTGAGTGTAAAATGAAAAAGGATGAAATGGTTAAAATGTTAATCTTATACGATGAGGGTAAGTATAAACATCCAATTAAAGAAACCATTCACTTAAAAGATGGTTCGGGATATATGGTTGGTGTTGATATATCCAATAGTAATCATATTCAACAAATAAGCAAAATAATCGAAAAAAAGGAAGGTAAGTCTTTAAACCGATACTCAGAAGATAGGGTGTGGTATTGGATACCACAAAAGTTAATATGAATTGGACAGAGTATTTTTTAGGATTGGCGGAACAAGTTAAGTTAAAATCCAAAGACCAATCAACACAAATAGGTGCGGTTATCGTTGGGGAGGACAATGAGGTACTTTCTACGGGTTATAATTCATTTCCGAGGGGAATGGATGATTCTAAAAAAGAACGTCAGGAGAGACCTGAAAAGTACTTTTACATGGTACACGCAGAAATCAATAGTATCATTAATGCTGCAAGAACAGGGGTATCTACAAAAAATTCTACAATTTATCTTACTTGTGGTATTCCTTGTACAGATTGTGCTAAAGGAATAATAAATGCAGGTATAAAAACTATTTTTTGTAAAGAAATATGTACAACTAAAAATAATGAAAAATGGAATGAACAACAAAAAATATCATTAGAAATGTTCAAAGAATGTGGGGTTCAGGTGTTTTTTTACCCTGACAACTAAGTCTCCTGTTCCTTTAATGATACGATGATATGTACCTTCAGGAATAAAAATGGGGGTATTTTTTTTTATAACGATTGGTAGTTCGTCGTCCATTTGAAACATCCAATCTGTTTCATATTCACAAACAACAGTTCTATCCTCTTCATCAAAATGCCACTTTAACTCCATATCGGGTAAGTTCGATGAAAATGTTCTAATGTAAAACCCGCCTTGTTGTTCTTCTTCAAATGGAAAATCCATTACCAAGGGTTTGATGATTTGATACCGAGAGCTTTACGATATTTTGATATGTTACAACTCCAATATCCTGCCGTAGTTCTATCTTTCTTTTGGTCACATTTGTGACGAGCTCTAAATGATTTTGCGGCTGATTTATTATTATTTCTTATTTTAAGATTGGGGTCGCCGAAAGTTACTTTAACAACATTACCACTATTGTTCTTTACATAAACCGCAAACTTTTTTGGTCCACCGGGAGTTCTAAAGGGTCTACCCAAGTTCACATTTTTACCCCCGTGTTTCGCTTCAACAAGATATTCTTCTTCATCTAATATAAACGGAATATCTAAATAAACTTCTTCACCTTCGTAGATACCCGTTTTACCGATATCTGTCATTAATAATTCATAATCATCACCAGAAACTTCAAGAATACCTTTGTTTAATAATTCTCTTGATTCGTTAAACAAACCAAAGAATTTTTCAGAGTATATTCTGAATACGTTTTCAATTAATGGTTTTTCATTTTGAATATGAAATAATAAACCCTCACTTAATTGATTTTTAGACTCATTAAGAGAAGCAATTTTTGGTGCGGGGTATGACTCAATAAATTCCGTGAAGTCCAATGTAATGGTTCTATTTTCATCAAAACGAGTGAATGTGAGTGTGTTACCTTTACCTGATTTTGGATTTTCTTTTTCCGCCCTTCTTTTTTGAGAAGTCATAGATTTTTTTCTTTTTTGCTATATGAACCTGCGGTTTTTGGAGTATCTTTAGATACTTTTTTAGATGGTCTACATTTTGGGTAAGACTTACCATCCGCGTCTTTTCTACCACAGGGTGGATGTTTACCATCTACCTTACGACTTACGTCCACCCACTTTTCCTTAAACCAACGTCTAAGGTCTTCTTTTAGGACATCACCACTATCAAGACATTCTTGAATATATTTCTTATCCTCTTCGTTAACAATAATCTTCATATAATTACGTTTAGTCAAAACTACCGCGTTCCATTCTATTATTATATCTATCCATAGCGTCATCTCTTTGTGACTTCACATAATCTCTTACCGCACTTTCATAACTTTGGAATTGATACTTATCCTTTACACTTAATATAAAATTGAATGCCTCAATCACATCCACGAACCTTTGTTCAATCTCTTCATTGGTATCGCCATTATATATGTATATTTTCACGGATGTTTCAATGTCATTTTTATTATCAAAATATATCATGAAATCACATCTGACTTTTTCGCAAGATATCATATATTCGTCACCACCATAGTTTTCTAAAAAAATATTGTTTTCTTCTAATTCATTCCTTAACCAACCAACTGCGGTGTCATTATTGGGCACATCACCACCATAATCATCGTCATCTGGTTCAGCTGGTTCACTATAATCTCTATATTGTTGATGGGTCATCATAGGTTCTCCACCATCATTAAATGGTTGTTCACTTAATAAACTTTCGTCTATTTCAGAATCCCCACCTTTAGTTTGATTCATTAAAAAATCAAACACTTGGTCCAATAAACTCTTAGCTTCTGCGATGTGGTCCTGAGCCCAATCGTGTTGTTTAAGAATGGAGTCAATTTCATTTTTATCCTCATTCATCAACAATTCACATTGTCTTTTCATTTGTTCAATGTTACCAAAGAACATGTAATTCTCTTGCTCTGGCATTTCACTTTCACTAATTGCTTTAAGGTGTTTTTTGATAATATTTTCAAGTTTACTCATAATCTATAAATATTTTACTTTTCTGACAATATTTCGAATTTTACATAATCATCATAGAAGATTTCTTCCGTGTGAGTTTTGGCTTTGAACTCCATAAAATACTCTCTTGGAATCATATATGATGTATCCAAAAAGAATGAATTTTCAGTTGTTGTCATATCAACTTTAGTCCAATCATATACAATGACATTGGTTTTACCCTCTTTTACAAAAACACGATAATAAACATCTTCAAATAGTTGAGCCATTCGTACTTCAATAGATTTAAATGTTAAAACTATTTTTTTCAACTCCCCCCTTATAATCCTTTCATTTTGTTTAATACCGAAAAACTGAACTATGTATTTTTGAGCCTCGGTTGGGTTTGAACCAAATGAGTAGTAATCGGTAAATGGTTTTGGTACGAACTTTTGAGTTACATTCGCAATTGAAACCCCATCTATAGATAGATTTTTCCATTTATCATAGAAGAATCTATTACCATCACATAACTGACCTGTTAAACCAAAGGTTAGTTTGTATATTCCTTTTCTTATTCTTGTTGTAGTTAACCCTGTTAATCCGGAAATTGCAACTCCAGAACTATTGAGAATATCCACAGTTGGGGGGTTTGTTAAGTTATAAAAGTTTGTTCCTTTTGTTACATATAGATATAAATTATTCTGTCTTTCACCTATAAAGTTTTGTCTATGGTCCTCAATTCTATCTGCAAATTCTGTTTCAACAAAGGGTTCATAGAATGTCTGTGTGTATTTGGTAAAGAATGCGACCGATTGGTCATATTCATCATTAATATTTTCATATAATGTGGCAAAAGCCAAACCTAACCCGTGGTTGGTGTTACCTGATAGTACAATACCATTAACGTAGTCTGTAATATTCACATTTATATTTTCGTCACCATTATCAAAGTGTATTGTACTAACTATTGTGGGGGTACTTTGGTATACGCCGGGTGTTGTCCACGGATTTAAAGTCGTTCTATTATACCAGTTAGAAGGTCTTTCATCAAATGTATTGTTACCAACAGTATAATCATATCCACCATCTTCATAATCAAAACCAACACCCTCGTCCCAATTCTCAGGTACTTGAAAAAGAATCAAATCAAAAGATGTGGTTCTTTGTCTTCCCGTGTTTCTTTTCTCACCCACCAATTGAGCATCTCCTGACACCGTATTGGTTATTTTTAAGTAATGTTTGGTATTTGAATTAATAACCAAATCACCATTTTGGATTTTAGATATTAAATCCGTAAAATCTACTTTAAATAAAAATTTGGAAAAACTGGACCCGTAAAAAATCTCCGTGGTTGGATTTTTCGCGGTATTAACCTGAGAATTTTTAATAATTGTATTGTTTTTCTCGAAATATGAACGGAAATATGACATCTTTTTATTTAATAAATATCAAATTAGTTGGTTCTCACCGACTTGTTCAGAAGTTCTGATTCTAGTTTGTTGAAGAGCTCCACTAAGGTATCATGTGAGTCATATGTTGTCCTTGCGTATGGTCTGTTGATATTATGGGTGTGAGTTAATAGGACATTGTACATCGCCCTTAAAAATTCCAAAAGAACCTCCCCTCTAACAATTGCATATGTGTTTGGGTCAATTTCACCTAAGTAGTCGTCTTGGGTATATTCATAGTTGTTTAATTTCTCGAATTCCACATATTTGTCTGTGAAGTTTGTATCAGTCGACAAAAGGTATATTTTATCAGATGTTAAACTTGAAAATGTTTGTTCCCTTGAGGTATTGTCTTTTACTAATTTTTCAGATTCTTCTTTATTTATAGATGATGGTGCGCTAAATCTCGATGTTGACCACACAAGTCCGCTCTGTTGAACTCCTTTACATAACTTAACCCCATTTAATAAAGTATTTTTTCTTTCTAATTCTGTGGTATTTGACGTTGATAAAGTTCTTAGTGATTGTGTTGGTCTAAAAAAGAATGGATATATTAGTTTTAAATCTTCTTCCTGTGAATAAAATTTTGCCCTAATAGTAGAACTAAATAATCCATCAAATCCGTCTTCTTTTATTTTGAGAAGAGTTAATCTTATTTCTGAACAAATTGCGGTTATTTTGTCATTTATAGTATCAGTTGTATAATCAGTTTTTGTGGTCATATTTACACTAAACGTTGGGGTTGTTGTGGTCCCATCATTATTTAACAAAACACTTAATGTGGTTGGTATTTCGGTAAATTCTGTAAAAGTATTTGATTTGAAAATATCCCCGTAACCCCCCGTGTTAATTTTGTAAACAAAAAAATTAATTGTTGTAGGGGTAGATATACTATCTATTGAATATTCAATTACGTACAATAAATTTGCATTGTCATATTTTGTCTTTTCAACAACATCAATTCTTAATTCTCTCTTTTCAGGGAATTTCCTTAGATGTAATTTAGATACTTTCTTGGCGGCGATTGGATAATTGGATAGTCTTTTTCTTTCTTCAACACTTGACGCCTGTTTTGACAATAATTTACCCCCTCTCAAAACAAGACCATTTTCAGTAAAAAGAACATCTGAACCAAATTTACCTGAAACAGAATAATCGGTATTTTTTGAAATAGTTCCTTCACAATCAGATGGTAGATTTCCGTTAGAAAATATTTCAGGTTTATCTTTAATTCCAGAACCAAATGTTGTCGGACTAATTTGTTGTGAGAATATCTGAGAGTTAAAATCGTATCTTGTTGTGAAAGGACCACTTATATATTCTTGATTAACAGTTGTTTTATTTGTGTTATATCGTATAACTTTTACTGTTTGCCCTATCTCAGGAATAAAATTAATATTATTAGGTAAAAATGGTAGAGCGATAAATGAATCATCTTCACTCCACGGTTTATATTTTTTATAGTTTTCCTTACCACCTGTATAATCATCATAGCCAACGACGCGAATTCTTCCTATACCCAATGGGTCTTCATTGTCGATACAAATACCTAAATCAATTATTTTCATAACGCCTTTCTTTTTTCTATTTCTTCAACAATTTTACCATGTAAATCTTCAATAATATCCATATGTTTTGTTAGTGCAACCACAACCTCTTTCGTCTTTTCGTATTCATCAAAAAGAGAAGATTCCGCATCAAATAAATCTTTGTTAGATTTGTTCTTAACGTTTTCAACAATCTCTAAAATCTTTTCTTTTTCCATATTAAATCTTTTTACCCACACCTGAGATTATTCCGGGTGGAATTACCGCACCACCCGTTGGTCCTGGTAGTACACCTCCTTTAAGTACAATCTTGACAAATGAATTTGCGTCTTCTTCTTCGGAGTACCCATCAATTACATTCTTAATGGCTGTCATAAAATCATTATCCTCACCAAATATTGGTCCTGTTGGGATACCCGCAGCCGCCATTTTTTCACTAATATTTACAAACGCCCTCTCTTTACTAAAACCTGACGCTTGGTCTGATGCTAATAATAAAAATGATGCAATATCAAATGGTGTTTTTCCATTCAATGCGGTTGTGACGGTGTTTAGTATTGTTTGAAAAATAGTATAACAATTATCTATTTCGGTTTCCTTAGCTTTTCTTAAAAGAGCAAGTAACGAAGAAACGATTAAAAGATATCTTTTATATTTTTCTTTTAATATTTTTCTAACCAATCTTGTTACAAACGCAATTAAATCAATTTTAATAAGTCTCCAAAATTCGGTAATAAACAACCAAAATAAATCTTTAATAATAAAATAAACTGCCTTATAGAATTTCTTAACTAATTCTTTAATGTTTACAACAACATTTAATGCGAGTGTTTTGAAATATTTGTATAAAATTATCAGAGGTAAAAATAATTTAGCCGATAAAACAGCCATAATTATTGCCTTTGGTAAACTTAAAATGAAACTATTAAGTAAACTATTTAATAGCTCTGATATGGATAACGACAATCCAGATTGTTCACTTGCGTCAGCAGCTACTTTATTAAGAGAATCATCAATCGCCTTTTTAATATCTTTATTTTTTGTGAGATATATAAAGTCTTCAATATGAGTATCATCGACCTCCATTTCAAAATTATAACAATCTTTAAATCTAAGAACTCTTCTATATCTCAAATCTTCATCATCTAAGTCAATCCCTTCAACATCGTCAAAATCAAAGTAAAACTCAATATTTTCTTCACTTTGGTCGAACATGTCAACCGCGTTTTGTTTTTTTAAGTCATCTTTGTTATTCTCTGAACCACATATTGATAATAATTTTTTTAATAATCTATCAATATTATTTATAGATGCTTCGTATTTTTTTGTTTTACCGCATTTTTGACCGCCCTGTATTGTAAGTAACATTGCAGTCTTTGCAATGTCATTTAGCTCGGGAAATTCAATAGATGAATAATAATCCGAAATAAAGTTTTGAACTTTAATTCCGTTAGTATTTCCTTGAGTTAGACCTGTAATTACATAATGTTGATTCGCACTACTCCAACTTGCATTGAATAATGAAGTATTATTATTTGAAGTGAATGTATATGAACCTCCGCTAAATATTTTATATAATTCTCTGTTTACCTTTTGTTTGTTTCTATCCGGATTCTTTGGTTCATATATAATTTGACCGCATGGACTTGTGGGGTCCATAGTAAGAATATCAAGAAAATCAAATTCTTCGGGTTTTAAATTTATTGTGTCACCGGTTAATGTACCATTACTACCACAAATTCCGTCACCCATAAAAAGGGCCTCACTTAATCTTTTAACAACAATATCTTTTGCAGAATCTAATGTTTTTTCTACTGATGAGAGTGCGTGTTGCTTTACCCTTTTCTTTGTTTTATTTTTTTCAGGGTTTGTGGTTGTACCCGATTGTACAACATTGGCTTCTGATTCAGAATTTTTCTTGTCTACCCCTAAAAATTGTTCAACAACATCTAAAAGTTCCTCAAAAATATCTTTTTTATTCTCCTTTTTTTGGGCTCTTTTATTTTTTAATGCGTCAAGTTTTTTACCTACAAAATCATTTGTTGATGGGATATTTTTTAGATACTTATCCGCAACAATATCCGTAAACCCCTTTGGGTCGTCGTTAATCTTTTTAATTGCTTCAATTTTTGATTGAAGCCTCTTTTTGGTATTTTTTAACTTACTCATTAGGTTTTATAGATTCCGGGTTTGGGGTTTTCGTCAGAGTCGTCCATTAACTTCTCTAACAAAACTCTATCCTCGTCGGTTAGTTGTAATTTACCACCTCCGACACCGGAACCTGAACCTAGGGTTTGCTTAAGTAGGGCACTCTGAAGTTTGACCAATGAAATTTTCTTTTCGGTACAATCGTTTAATATCTTTTGTTGTTCTTTAATTACGGGACCAATAACACTCATATCTTCAGCGTCTTTCATGAATGTCAACATCTTCTTTGTAATCATTGAGGCGGTATTCTTTTGTTCTACAACATCATTATAGATTTCTTGCATAAGTGCAAGAGCCGAATCCGTGTCAAGAGATATTATATTCTTTTTTTCTCTCATACTCTATAAATAGATAATTTGTTAATTTATGAGCTTGAAGATTATCCACTCATATAGTTTTTTGTACTTTCTCATGGAAATTCTTATTTCTTTGGTTGAAAGTGAAGTCATCTCCCTTAATGACAAAAGAATTAGGTTTTTATTGAATTTGTTACCGTCACCAATTTGGAATATCTTTTCAAAGTTTCCAAATATTTCAAGTAATGCAAAACCTAATTTTTGTTCGTTTTCGGATAAATCTTCCACCTCCATAAATTCCTCCATTTCTATGGTAAACTTGATTATAACGTCTCTATAGTCTATGTGGGCCTCGTCTATGGTGTATGAATGTGCGGTGCTTTCTTCCAAGTCTGACGATATATCATCATAGGATACACTTCTATTCATTTCCTTTGCGTCTTTTTGAATAGCGCCCATAAGATAATTCTTACAAATTGTACCAAAATAGGAGTACGCTTTATGGTTTTTTGTATGGTCGAATTTGTTAATTTTAGTAATCAAAAACGACATCGTATCCGCGTGGATATCTACAAATTCAAAGTCTTTTCTATATAATTTATAACGTCGAATAATTGATTCAACCATTATGATGAGAGGTTCTCTTAAATATTCATTGAATATCTTGTTCTTTTCTGATTCGGAGTCTGATTGTAAGTATCGGACTACCGCTTGTTCTTGCTCCTCCCCAAAATATATTTTTTGGGTTCTTTTACGGGGCATATTAGCTTAGTACATATTTTACGTCGCGTTTATTTTTAAAGAAGAATTCTTTCTTAGCAGTCTCAAGCCAGAATTTAACCTCGCCTTCTGACATTTTCATCGAATCGTCATTCTTGTATAACCAAAATAATGAGTTTTCTCTGAAGTTAACGTGTTGGTATCCCACTTTTGGTACGGTCATAACTACAACATTGTTGTGTGTTAATCTTAGAAGAAATTCATACCCAAAAGTTAATTTGATATTTTCTTTTAATTTACCATTTTCCTTAATAACAGAAGTTCTATAAAAACCACCACTTATTTGAAAATTTTGGTAGTCGAGTAATGCTTCATTATCTAAAATTCCTTGTTTGTCTGTAAACCCATATGCCCATGTAGATTCATTCGTATAACTCAAGAACTTACCCTCCACATTGATGTCTTTAACAATAGGTAAAAACACATCTACATTAGGGTTTTCTTTACTGTACGCATCCATAGACTTTAACCATGTTGGTTTGAATTCATCGTCAACTTCTAAAATAGAAAACCATTCGGTATCACATTTTTCAATACCGAGGTTTACTTGACTACAAAAATCTGTAGAGCCACCATTTTCAATTATTTTAGATTCTATTTTATCTGAAACAATCTGAATGTTAGAAACCACCTTTTTGGGTCCAACAATTAGTAATTTAACGTCATTTGAAAACTCCCCAACAGATTTTACCGAGTTCTCAAACATTATTTTATGGTCATCATCCCATAGGTGAATGGGTAGAATTATTGTTATATTTTTCATAATGTAACCTCTTCTTTATTTAATTTTTCTAATGCTTTTTCAATAGTTGCAATTCTGTTATTTTTGAAAGAATCAAATATTGTAATGATATTTTTCTTAGTAATTTCAGAATCATATGGTAAAAGGGTATCTCTCATTTTCTCTTTTACCTCATCAGATAGTTCAACCCCTTCTAACCAAGCCATAACAAATTTTCCAAGGATTTCAGTAATCTTAGATTCATCATATGTCCACATTCCATTTTCACCAATCCAATCTGGGTCGGTTTTTGGAATTTTACCAACTACCGGTACTCCACATTTCATGGACTCCAATGGAAATGTACCAAAAGTAGAGTCATCATCTACCCATACAGACACCATACACTTGTTTAACACAGAAGGAAAATCTTCATATGTAATTTGATTCATATCTTTGAAGTTAATCCATCTTAAATGAGGATGTTTAATGTAAAATTCAGAGATTAATTTCTTATTAATTGACCTGTCTCTACAAGAAATGGCAATTGTTGGTTTAGTTAATTTTGTAGATGGTACAAAATGGTCTCCAATCATTGGTGGAATTATGAAAACGTTGACATCTTTAAAATAATCATTGATGTATTCTTTAGCATTAACTGTGGTTGTTATTGCTTTATCAAATCCGTAATCACCCCACTTACTACCAATAGGTAATGTTTCAAATATTAGTTCTTTTTGTTGAACTAACATCACTTTTACACATCTAATGTTTGATAGATTCTCCAATGCGTTTGAGTAATATTCAGGAATTACAACGATGTCCTCGATTTTTATTTCAACTCTATCGTCTTTGATGGTAACAACATCGATAGAATCGTATTTATCTCCTAACCACCCTTTAACACCTGTGTAGGTTTTATCCTCCACCAATATTTTCACATCATTGCCGTTTTCTTTTAAAGTTAAAGCCATATCATAGATATGTTTAATTCCCGCTCTTGGATTATTTTTTGTGTCATAAGTCAAAAAATAAATCACATGTTCATTTGAGTTTAAATTACTCAATGAAGATTCTAATTTTTCTAAGTTTTCTTTATTATTCATCTTCTTCTATCAAGATTTTGTATTTTATTAGTGTGTTAAAGGCTATTTTAAATGATACTGACAAATCACCTTGCCCAAATGGACCCATTTCTTCGTCAATTTCTTGTATTTCGTTTAATATTCTTTCTACACATAATTTTATGGTTTCGTATTTAAAAAGATTTACCTCTAAGCTTTTACTTCCATCTTCATTTTGAACCGCATTACCTGTTTGACATTTTGAAGTAATCCCTTCAATGTCGATGTAATAGTTTTTTCCGAAAATTTCAACCATTCTTTTTTTATTTCTGATAATTTATTTATTTTCAATGGATTTGTAAAGTGATTATTAAATGAAGTGTTGAATTTTATTACCATTTTACTTGTTGGGCAAGAATCTACTACTCTTTTATCATCGGTAATCCATACATCACATTCTTTCCATAATTTTTTAATTTCATCAAGATTAGAAAATTTTACATTATCACATATGATACCATTTCGTGACAAAAAGAAAAGGGTTGAGGGTTTCGCCTTACCCCTTTCATTCAATCCAACTAATGTAAATGTTATGTTTAAATTTTCAAATATTAATGTGTTTAATTCTGTCGCAGCTTGATTATAACTTAAACCCGCGTGACCAAAAATTTCAATAGGGAAATCAAAATATAAGAACTTAATAAATTCATCGTATGATTGAAATTTATAAGAGTCTAAAATATTATCATTTAAAATTGGTTCTTTAACACCATAATCAAAAGATTCTTCATTTTCGGTTTCTGTATTAAAAAAATAATCTTTGTAGTGATAATCAAACTTTTGAATGATGTTCCTTAGAACACCATCAATGCTCACGAATACTTCCATATTTGGAAATATAATTTTAAAAATGTTATAAGTAAAGGATTAATCGTACCTTTTTAATATCTCCGATATAATCGGATTTCTAACAATATCCTTATTGTCAAATTCAAAAATTCCTACATTTTTAATGTCCTGTAAACGAATTTTTGCGTCGTACAAACCTGTTTTTGTTTTGTCTTTGAATTTGTCTGATTGTTCTAAATCGCCGGAAATGAAAAATTTAGAGTTAAATCCTATTCTTGTTAGAAGAAGTTTCATTTGAGCGGTGGTTGTGTTTTGTGCTTCTTCAAATACAAGAATGGTATTATCAATATTCCATCCTCTCATATATGCTAAAGCGGCAATTTCAATAAACCCCCCTTCTTTTAATCTTTCTCTGGATTCTTTACCTACAATTTTATTTAAAAGATAATAAGATGGATAAATGTATGGGTCAAGTTTTTCTTCTAAGTTACCCGGCAGTGAACCAAGTTTTTCTTCGGCCTCAACCGCTGGTCGTACAATTATAATTTTTTCAAACCTATTATTATCGTCCCATAATAAATCAACCGCACGCTTCATTGCGATATACGATTTACCTACACCCGCGGGGCCAGAACAAAGAGTAATTTCATTTTCGCCTAAAATTTTCCAATATTGTTCTTGGTTTTTAGTTAAGAACTTTTCTTTTGGTTGTCTAATGATTTCTCTAATTCTATCTTTCTTTATTAATTTATTTTCATCGATTAATGTACCCGTTTTTGTGGTTCCCGATTTCGAAGTTGCTCTTTTCAATATTTATTTTTTAATAATATGTTTATTTTCCGGTCGAACCAAATCCACCCACACTTCTTTCACTTGATGAAAGTTCATTAACTTCTGTAAATTTTACTTGTGGATACGGAATTATGATTATCTGTGCGCACTTATCTCCCACATTATATTTTTCGGAAGAATCCCCCTTTAACCAATTTGTCTTTTTAAACGTTGCTTGAAGTTCACCTCTATAACCACTATCAATTACACCAACACAATTTGTTAACGTCAAATCGTATTTTCTAATCGATGAACGGGGAAAAAACAATCCAATATACCCATTTGGTATTTCTAAAGCAATACCAAATCCATACGATACGTCGGTTGTTGTTTCTGATATGATACTTGTTATTGTCAAGTCCATACCGGCATCACCAAGTTTAGCGTAAGTAGGGATTGTGGCGGTCGGATTAAGTTTCTTTATTTTAATTTCTAGCGGCACAAAGTTTATTTCGGTCGATACTTCGGTATCTAATGATGACAACAACTTATTTAAATCACCTATAACAGATAATTCAGGGTCATCCGACATCAATTCCTTTTCAATTGATTCGAGCCTCTTAATGTAATCGTCAATTTCTTTTTTATCCATTTTTTTCTGATAGTTTATCAGACACCCACTTATCGAGTGATTTAATTCTATTTTTTAAATCATCATCGGCAGGTCTTAAACAACATTCAACAAATACATCGGTAACCCTTTGTAATTCCTCAACTGTCACTGTTAACCCAATAGAATTAAAATACTCCAATACAAGTTTAATTTGAGATTGTCTGAGAATCTGAACGTCTTTGCTGTGAAATTGCATAAAAATTTATTTATAATATTGGGGGGTGCTATTCTTGTTAATGATACATTCAATCGGCATTTTAACAATTGCCAAACTTTCACTACCTCGAGTGTCTCCGGCTCTATATTTTGAAATAACAATTGTTGCCGCCTCAACCGATTCTGCGTCAACAATGTACTTAACTTTTTGAAGTCTTGGATTTCCGTTTCGGTCGAGTTGTTCTAACTCGTAACCTACTGTTACTAAATAATGCATATTTTTTGGTTTTTAAATTATTGATTTGAAAAATTCTGTTCTATTTTTAGAAACATTTTTTAATGAATATCTGTCTTTGACAGTTTCGTAAAGTTTATTCCCTAAGTCTTCAATCATGTTAGGATTGTCGACTAATCTTTTCATGTGTTGGAACCATTGTTTGTGATTTTTATTTGGGGAAACTAATAAACAATTTCCTTTGTCATTAAACTTACCACCATATTCTATTGCTCCAATTAAATCAAGGGTATAAGGTTGGGTATCACTAGCAATTAATGCCTTTTTATGAAATCCCGCTTCAATCACTTTTAATTGTGATTTATTGGCATTAAATTCACTTGGAACTAATGGTGCTAATGAAATATCAAAAAGATTGTAGTTTGAGGCGTATTTGCTCACAGGTTGAGTCCATACTCTTCTATATCTTCTATCAGAAGTATTAAATTCTGTTTCAGTAAAAGTTAATAGATAGTTTTTATAATCCTCATCAACAAACTGATACTTGTCTGTAAAAATCTCTTCATACTTATACCAAACAGTTTCCATTGGTTGTATGGGTCGAGCTCTTTGTTCTTTTGTTATTGGGTTAATTTCGGTTATATTACCTCTTAAATCAAACCCACACAGAACAAATTGAGTGTTATTGGTTTGACCAAGGACAGAAGAAATTCCTGATGACATTAAACTAATATCATGTAAATGTGTTGAACCTCCTAACCACCCAAATCTAATTTTATCAGACTCAACCGGATTGGGTTGAAATTGAGATTCATTAGGGTTGACCGCATTTGGAAATGTAACCACGTTTTTAACTCCGGCTTTTGAACGAATTGACTTTTCAAAAATTTCAGTAGTACAAGTTACCCAATCAGATAACTTCATCATCTCTACTTTTTTTCTTGGTATTTCGTTTGATTTAATTTGGTGATACATAGGGTGTCTATGGTCAACAGACCAATAGTCGTCGATATCCATGACAACCTTAATCCCTTGTGATTTTAATTTGTTGATTCTATCAATATTTTTTTCAAGTGACATTTGATGAATAAAACTATGAAAAACAACAATATCGTAGTTTTTAAAATATTCATCATTATCGTCCGCGTTCATGGTAATGTCAATGTGGAATTCATCTCCATGGTGTTCTCCGATATATTTAAATGGGTCTAATATTCTATATTTACCCACACCAAATTTGTCCGGTGGTATTGCTAATATTCTAATTTTTGACATTCAATACACTTGTATGTCTTAAATAATAAGGAAAAAAATTTAAAAAACCAAATGTTACTTGGGTTTATTTACTCCAGTAATTTTACCCTTGAATATGGAATCACCAACTTTTAAAACTAAATTTTCATTAATTGAAAGTGTCTGTTGGGCAGTTAATAATTGATTCAGCTTCTCATCTAATACTTTACGAACAGTATTCTCAATTATGATTGCAATCTCTTTCATATCAACGTTTGATGATGATGAAGATTTTGATACGGATTGTTTTGGTTTAGACGATACCCCTTCAGCTTCCATTAATTTTTTTGTCTTGTTGACAAAATCTAAATCGAGTGAATCACTTAAACTAATCTGAGAAATTGGGTGGTCAATCATCGCCTTTTTAACCACATCTGGCAATTTTGACTCCATAATCTTATTTGGGTTATGTGAAAATGTTTTTTGTTTTGGTGATGGTACATCAACATCGGTAGATTTGATATCTTCAGGGTTTGACCTTAATAGTGCTTCATTGACGTAACCTCTTTCAAAATTCCCCACATCAACTTTATTCATTACTTTTTTAGCTTGAACCAATTTCTGCATTAATTCATTTTGTGATATTACTCCTTTTCCTGACATATTAATTGTTTTTTAAAATATAAATATTTTTAAAAGAACATTAAAGCTCTTATTCTACTTATTGATTCTTGTAATTGTGAAAGAGCAACGATTACATTGTTCTGTTTCAATTCATCATATAACTCAACCTCAGCATCTTTTTCTATTCTTCTACGTGTACCTTCACCCGGATTTGTATTGGCGCCTAATTCTCTTTGTCTATTTGACCAATCCTGTATTTTCTTTTTTCTTAACACATCAAGTGATTTTGAAAATTCATCGGGAGTAATTTGTTTTTGCCCCCCAACATCTTGAATCTTACTTTTTAATTCATCATAAACTTGACCAGCAAAATTGATTTCAGGTTCAGGTGTTTGAGTTGGTTTATCGTCTTGTTTTGGTTGGGGTAATTCTTGTTTAATCTCAGGTTTTTGAGGTGTTGGGGTTGGAGTGGTTGGTCGTTGTGGTTCCACTTGTTTTGGTTTAGATGTTATTCCCCAATCGCTTGTGGCGTAAACAGCAGTTAAACTTTTATCCCCACTATCATTTAACCATGGTCTTTTAGTTTCAAAAGTTTCGTCTTCATATACTTGAATACCTGACATATTGTTTATAATAAACAATCTCCATCCATGTTCACGAAAACCTTTTTTAGATACTGATGGTGGTTGTACCCAACCCCTAACAGCAACATTTCCTTTTTTAGTAACACCTAAAGCAACTATCTCAGCTTTAATTCTTCTACCCGGTAAAACTTCACCCTTCTTACCATTATAATAAAAAGAAACGGGGTTACGATTTTTAATTGCACGAATTAATCTATCCCTTTTACTACCAAGTGGAGCTTCCATAAGAAGATTAGATAATATTCGATTAAAATTAATCATTAAAAATCAGGATATGTGTTAGAATCTTTATATCTATTTCTTGCAACAGACACAACTCTTTCATTTATATCTGTTCTTGTACCCACAGAATTATTATTTTCACCTCTTCCCTTTTCATCACCATCAGAAATGGCGTTCGGATTTACTGATGAGTATTCAAAAATTTTATTATAAATGTTTCTACCAAATAAATCGGTTCTTTGATTTATATCTGTTAATCCACCAATATTATTATTCAATTCTCCTTTACCTTTTTCATCACCTGTCGATAACGCATTTGGATGGTTAGAGTCATACTGAGAAACATTATTATATATGTTTCTTGCTATCAATGTAGTTCTTTGATTTATATCTGTTAATCCACCAATATTATTATTCAATTCTCCTTTACCTTTTTCATCACCTGTCGATAACGCATTTGGATGATTTGAATCGTAACCCGTGTTTGAATTATATATGTTTCTTGCAAATGATGTATTTCTTTCGTTTATATCGGTGTTTGAACCAATACTACCATTTAGTTCACCTTTTCCCTTTTCATCTCCCGTTGATAATGCATTTGGGTTGTTTACACCATATCCAAAATTATAATTGTATATGTTTCTTGATAGTGATGTATTTCTCATATTAATGTCAACAGAACTTCCAATGGCGCCAGTATTTTCACCTTTTCCCTTTTCATCTCCCGTTGATAATGCATTTGGGTGATTTGAATCATATCCACCTAATGGATTATATATGTTTCTTGCAAATGAGGCGTTTCTTTCTATAATGTCTGTTTTAGAACCAATACTACCATTTAGTTCACCTTTTCCCTTTTCATCACCATCTGAAATTGCATTCCTACTACTTGAACTATAAATTTCATTAGGATTATACCCGTTTTTGGCAATATGAATTTGTCTTTGTTGTTCTGCGATTATCTCTAATTGAGTTGGCATATTAATAAGATATTAATTTCTTTATTTTTTCAAGTTCTTCAAATAAACCCAATGATGTTATCGGTGATATACTTGTTTTATGTGAATTACTTTTAACAAGATTTGTTGGAATTTTAAAACTAAATTTTTTTGAGTGGGATTTTAAATAACTATTTTTTCTTTCTCCCGTTAATCCCGACATCTCATTTGCATTTTTTCTCGACGCTTTGTTTCCTTTGATTAAGTCTCTTTCACCTTGTAAATGGGTCATTGCCCATTTTTCCATTAACTCACCACCACATAAATTATATTTTACTTGGTCTTTTGTTTTATCCAAATTTTGGATATCATGGATAATCCTTTTTAATTGACCATACTTTACAGATTTATCTTGTAAAAGTTTTTTTGCTCTTTGAATCCCATACACATTCTGACCATTTAAACCATAAACTGTTTGGTTTATTTTATCCAAAATATCTTGGGGTACATTAAAAACTCTACCTTTTAAATCTTTATTCATCGTCTTTGTCTAAAAGTTTAAGAATATCTTTTACTGAAAGATTATTCTTTACTAATGTGTTTTTAAGCGCTTCGATTTGTTTTTTTATAATCGGATTAAGTTCTTTATCAACACTTTCCGTTTGGTCTTTATTTACCAAATCTCCGCTTTTAGATTTTTTTATTAAAATACTTTCTACATAATCTTGAATATACTTTTTGGGGTTTTCAATTAATCTAACTTTGTCCCCCTCTAGTTTTTCATCATATCCGTATGATGAAAGTCTTTCATCGGTTTCAGGTTCACTCATCCCCAATTCTTTTTCAAAATAATCTTCAGCATCTTCTTTATCCGCATCTTGACCTAATGTTTTTTCATATCCCAAAGCCTTACTCATGTCCGCTTCGGCCCAATATCTTAAAGAAGTGTGAGTACCATGTACACCATGTATACCCATAGACCCACCACCAGTTTTTACCACTTGGTCTGTGGTTTTTTTGGTATTACCCTTGCTATCCTTACTTACGGGTACTTTTTTTCTTGAAATATTACCTTTTTCATCCACAATCTCATCAATCTCCTTTTCTTCAACTTCATCGGGTATTTTATCAAAATCGGTTTTACTTGAGAATTCCTTAGCCCACTTAGCCCATTTTTTACCCTTTTTACCACCTTTGGCGGCTTGAGCGTAAAAAAACCTTTGTTGTTTTTTTGACGCAAAGGTCTCTTCAATAATATTTTTTATGTATTTATCCATTTAATACCATTTTTTATATAAATATCAAAATAAGGAAAAGATATTTATTAATAATATGAACAGTGAGAATATACTTAAATTTATAGGGTCAAAGTTCGACCTAAAGATAGATTCGTCAGAATTTTACGATTATGAAGTTGGTAAAACTGAAACAGACTACGATGATGATGTTTTGGATTTTAATACACCAATAGTGTATAACTCACTAAAAATAAATACCACAGGACTTACGGGGTTGGGGTGTTCCAAAGAAACCATTATTTTACATGAAATAGATAACAGGGTAAACGACCCCAATTACCCATATTCAGGATTCACATGGTCGTTACCATTTGTAACGTTTCACACTCACATGAACAACCTTGATACCATTTTGGACAATGATGTTTATGAGTTTATTGATACATACGGAAAAAAACACTATTTTAAAATTATAGGATATAATCAACCGTCGTTAAATCTATATTCTTTAAATATTACGGGATTTACAGGGGTAAAACTTGGGTGTGTGGATAACTTGGCCAACGCAAATAATTGTTGTCCAACAGACCCAATTCTAAATTGTAAACCTTGGGCATATCAATTCAATCATGGCGGCGGGGCAAATAAGTGTGAATTTTTATTTGATAGAAGACCCGAAAAAGGTTGGACAATCGATATGGTGTTCAATAGAGAAAATCTAACCTGGTCAAGTGGCGGTGTTTTTTATTATTTTGGAACAAGAGGCGATTCACCCATAGCAGGTTATGCGGATAATAATCTATCCTTTTCATTTTCAACAGACAGAAGAATAGTTTGGAAATCTGTTCACTACTCCGGTTATTGTGGAAATTCGGGTTTTGAAAGTGGTTATTACACTTTAACGGGTAGTACACCACAACTATGCTTGAGTGGTACTTCACAAGATTTTAATATCACAATTACATTTGATAGATATAGACACTTATCAGATTGTAATGTTGAAAACGATGGTGGTTGGAACGATTTAATACCGGGTGTCAAAACAATACCATACACTCCACCAACAGGAAGTTCTATCACCTCAACTCAAACTACAATCTATACAGAAGAAGAAGAATTAATAAAGAAATGGGCGTTAGAAAGGCATAGAAGATTGGGTGTTTTAAAGATTTATCTTAACGGTCGTCCAATTTACAAATATGAAAATTTTGAAGAAATAGTACCATCAAAAAGAGGTGTCCAACCATTTATCCAATCTTGGGGTATGGGTAGTCTTTATGGTGGGGGTATACACAATGGTGTTTGTTGTTTTAATATCAAGAGAGTAAAATACTTTCAAGAACCTTTAAATTTTGTACATGTAAGACATCATCACATAACACGAATAAGACCAAGTTACACAATTGTTGATTGTGTTTCGGGATGTTCTGACACGGTTACAGGTGTTGTATTAACCCCCACTCCTACTCCGACACCAACGAGAACCGTTACCCCCACACCGTCGATAACTCCGGGTTTAACTACCACACCGACCCCAACATTTACAAAGACCCCAACACTCACATCTACACCAACAATAACTGCGAGTACAACAATTACTAGTACTCCAACTATAACACCAACAATAACAAGTACACCAACAGTCACTAGCACACCAACTGCAACACCAACAATAACTTCTACTCAGACACCAACTCCAACCCCCACAATTACACAATCAATTCCATGTTTCTGTTATACAGCAAATAACACCACTAGTTCACCTGAGTATTTTACATATACTGATTGTGCGACTCAACAACTAATTTCTTTCAACCTATCCGCAGGTGGAACGATTTCACGTTGTTCTTCTACAACCCCGGTAGCTAACCCTGGTGTAATTGTGACTGGTGGTATACAATCATGTTCTAATTTATTTGATTGTGTTTGATAAAAAATCTATCAATTTTTTATTGTAAATAATATTTATAAAATATGGAATTTTTTATAAGACAGGGAGCAAGTGACCCAATTTTGAAAATGAGAATGATTGATGATGGAAAAAATGATAAATCGTCTTTTAATGATTTATTGGAAAACGCCAACATTACTTTTGATATGTTTAAAATTGAAGATGGTGAACCTGAGATATTAAGTTCTACTTGTTATATAACCACAAGAGACAAAAAATATAATCAAACAACAGATGAGTACTATATAACTCACAGATTTAAAGAATCTCAAACCTCAAATGTGGGTAAGTACGAGGGTAAGATTACAGTTCAATTTTTAGACACTAATTTAAATCCCACAACAAAGCTTATCCTTCCTGTGAAGGAGAAATTGTTCATCACCATATTTTGATTTTTTCTGAAAATTTTGTATATTTGATAGTAAGACAAACTATACCAAGTGGTATATGCTAATGTGTCAAACTAAAAAAATATCAAATGTCAGAAGTTATTTCACAAGAAGTCATAGAAAGTTTTCTAAATGGTTGGGACCCAGAGGAATATATAGTTGGGGTCGAGTACGACTACAAAACAAATAGAATTTATAAGGTTATACAGGACCCTGAAATGGGTAAAATAATCAAGGCGGATACTTTTGTTCCATTTTTATGGGTTGGGGATTTGTCGGGATTAAATTTTTACCAAAACAACAAGTCGTTACAGAAAAAGAAAATGGGTGAGTATGGTATCATGATTGAAAAATTGGATACTCATGGTAATGAACGTCTTGAAAATGGTATGACTTACTTGATAAAATCTATTAAAGGATATACCGAGTTGGTTAACTTTTTTAGACAAGGTGGTATAGACCCTTGGGGTGAGAAAACAAAACAATACTTTACAATACTTTCACCCGCTGAACAATTTTTAATACAAAAAAAGAAAAGACTATTCAAGGGAATTGATGATTATTCGGGTGTTCACAGATTTGTATTTGACATTGAAACCACCGGTCTTGAACCTGAAACCAATGAGATAATCCTTATTGGAGTAAAAGATAATCGCGGTTTACAAAGAACTATTTCCGCCTTTGGTGAAGATGGTGAGAAAAAATGTATCGAGGGGTTTTTTGAACTAATAAGAGAGGTAAAACCAACAATTATTGGTGGGTATAACTCTGCGTCTTTTGATTGGCCATTTATTTTAAAAAGAGCTCACATTCTTGGTATTGACGTGAATGATTTGACACAAATATTCACCGCTCATGGAATAAAAGAAAAGGAAGGGGTATTGAAATTGGCCAATGAAGTTGAACCATATACCCAACACGTTATATGGGGGTTTAATATAATTGATGTTGCTCACTCTGTTCGTAGAGCACAAGCAATCAATTCTGAAATTAAATCTTGGGGATTGAAATACATTACAAAGTATTTGGAAAAAGAAAAACCAAATCGTGTATATGTTGATGGTGCATGGATTTCAAAAATCTATCTTGATAATGAAAGTTACTACGTGAATCCGAAAACGGGTAACTATAAAAAGATTGGTGAGTCGGGAACTGAAGGTTTACTTGAAAAGTATCCAGGTAAGTTTGAGATTTGGTCGGGTCGTAAGGTTGTTGAACAATACCTTGATGATGACTTGTATGAAACCATGGTTGTTGATGATTCATTCTCACAATCAACTTTTCTACTTTCAAAGTTAGTACCAACGACTTACGAAAGAATTGCCACAATGGGCACTGCCACACTATGGAAGATTATCATGTTGGCGTGGTCGTATGAAAATAATTTAGCAATTCCAATTAAAGATGATAAACGAGCAATTACAGGTGGATTGTCTCGTTTATTAAACGTTGGTTATGCTAAAAACATTGTTAAGTTTGACTATGCATCACTATACCCATCAATTCAACTGGTTTATGATGTGTTTCCTGATTGTGATGTTATGAATGTTCATAAATCGATGTTGAAGTATTTTCGTAACATTCGTATTAAATACAAACGTCTTTCGGGAGAATTAAAGTCAAGTGACCCCGTACAGTCGGAGATGTATGACCGAAAACAATTACCAATTAAGATTTTTATCAATGCATATTTCGGTTCATTGTCCGCTCCACAAGTATTTCCATGGGGTGATATGAACATGGGTGAAACAATTACTTGTACAGGTCGTCAATGTCTCCGTATGATGATTATGTTTTTCATGAAAAAAGGGTACAAACCACTTGTGATGGATACGGATGGTGTGAACTTTGAAACGCCCGACACAATTGATGCTCACGTTTATGTTGGTAAGGGAAACAATGAATTAGTTGAATTGGGAAAGAAATATAAAGGTCTTGAGGCGGATACCGCAGAGTTCAATGACCACTTCATGAGAAATGAAATGGGTTTAGATATTGACTACACCGCTCCTTCATGTATTAATGTTTCTCGTAAGAACTACATTATCAAACTAATTAAGAAAGGTAAAGAAATTATTAAACTTACAGGTAACACAATCAAGTCAAAAAAATTACAAGAATATATAGTTGAATTTTTAGACGAAGGTTTAAAACTTCTTTTAAATGGTGATGGGCTTTCGTTTGTTGAGTTATATTATCAACACGTTGGGAAAATTTTTAATAAAGAAATACCATTATCAAAGATTGCAAACAAAGCGAGAGTAAAACAATCTGTTGACGATTATAAAAAACATATTAAGAAGACAACTAAATCGGGTTCATTGATGTCTCGACAAGCCCATATGGAATTAGTTTTACAAAACAATTATCATGCGGGTCTCGGTGAGACTATCTATTATGTCAACAATGGAACAAATAAATCCGATGGTGATGTACAAAAGGTTTCTAATCCAAGTAAAAAAAGACAAGAAGAGTTTTTTGCGACTAATGGTTATCAAATGCCACCCGACTATTTGGAAATAAATTGTTATATGATTTCTGAAAAGGATATTCAAAACAATCCAAATATGAGGGGAGATTATAATGTCGCCAGATATTTGACAACATTCAACAAAAGAATTGAATCATTACTTTGTGTTTTCAAACCTGATATAAGGGGGGACATTTTAATTGAGGACCCCAAAGACAGACAATATTTTACAAAGTCACAATGTGAACTAATAGGTGGTCAACCATTAAAAGAAGATGGTCAAGATAAGTTTGATGAGGTTATGACATTATCAGATAGTGAGGTAATTTTTTGGAATAGAGTTAAAAAAGACCCATTCTTTATGTATGTGGAGAATAGTATAGATTTAGTTGACAAGTATTGGGTGGACCACAATCGTAAGGTTGTAAATCTACAAGCTGCCAGCACAAAGAGTAACGAAGACGAGATAATTCAAGCCAGTGGTAATGACTTTGCATACCATGCGGTGGAAATTTAAATCACGTTAAATGGCGATTGTATTGGTCTATACTTGAGTGCTTTGTTAAGATTCTCCGCCTCATTTCCCTTTCTCTCAAGAATTTTTTCTGGACGAAGTCTTTCAAGTCTTAATTTAAGTTCTTCTTCTAATTTTGACCTTTCATCTTTTACTTCGGTAAGTAAAGTTGCATAGTCCAGTTTAATTGAACTATCGGGTACTTGTAAATCCCCTGAGAATTTACCCCAAATTCTTGCAAGACCTTCTTTGGCGTAAGTGATGAGATACTTTCTAACCCAGTTTTGTGCGGGCTTATTTAACATATCCCATGTCAATTCTTCTATCTCAACATCTGAGGGTAACTTAACAATACCACTATTTTTCTTTAAACACGTATCTAAAGATGTGGTATCATAGTACCAATACCATACTCTCGCTTGATTGTTTTTTATTGAACCGAAATCAAATCTACCTCCGGGTACATTGTAAAGGTGCAATAATTTTGTACCATTAGGACCCGCAGTAATTCGGTATGTTAAATCCATACCAATTAGTCGGTTCTTAATATTTCTATCTTGCATTCTTAATAACAAATCATATGCTGGCAACATAAAATAAGAACCCGATGAACCCTGTTGTGCAAAACCACCAACCCCACCAAACGCAACACCACCGAGACCTCCAAATCCACCTAAGAATGGGTCAACTATTGAGTCGGTCAACTCTGCTCTTGAGAACCATAGTAACTCGTTAATTTCTCTACCAGCCTGTATTATATAAGTTTGTGTATTTGCGGACAATGAAATGTAATCTTTTTTCAATTCACTATTACCACCTGTTTGAAGACCCACAATTTTAGAATATGAATGGGTATATTGAGTTTCGTAATCCAAACTTCTTGTTGTAAACGCCCTTGTAAGTGATTGTGTATCCACATTTAACCCCGCCAAAGCCGACCATTGAGACTCGATTAACCAATCGCTTACATATTGTTCGTATTCAGAAAGAGACAACTCCAAAAAAGTGTCCATTTGTTCTTCAGTAAGTTCAATTCCACGAACCGGCATACCCAAAAGGTGGAATATTTTTGTGTAAAGTTTTTCTCTATCTGGTTGAGTTATTACTGTAGATGACATTCTATTGTTTTTTATTATAAATATCCGTATATTTGGATATTAAGTATTTTTCGTGAAATCAAAATTTAAATTTAAATATACTAAAAGTAGGTTTTCACAAGGAATCAATAGAATTTGTGTGGGTAAAAAACCATACGACACCTCTAAAAGTATCCTTACGAGCAGTTGGAGGGTAATTTATGATGTTTTCTATTCAAAGTATGGTCAGTATGGTAGAGTAACGGAGAATGGCGCGGAGGGGGTTTTAACACCTAAGAGAACTTGGTCTGCAGTGAACCAATTTAACACTCACACAGATATTCAGGACATAATTGTTCAATATCTAAATCAAAATATATCAAATGATTTTTTCTCTAAGGGTATAGAGGAGGTTGATGGTAGAAAAGTTAAGTTAATAGATTTTGACCCCAAAAATGAAGACGTTCAATCTATTAACGATGAGCTCAAAAATTATTTTAATTGGTTATATTATTATGGTGATAAATTATTTAAGGACTTGGGTAAAGTATCCAAGAACGATATTTTACATCACCTTTTAGAAATTGCAACTTTTACAATGGCGGCCGGCACATTTGGTGAACTCGCTGTTGAGTTTTTTCTAAAAACAAAATATCCCAACGGTTATGATGTAATTAGAAATTCATCATTAAGGGGTAACTCAGATGATATGAAAAATGGTGTGGACTTGTACACAATAGAAAAGAAAATACCATCTAAAAAGAAAAAGTTTCAGATAAAAAACGTAAGGATTTATGATGAAAACGTAATTTATAAATCTATCAACACATCTTATTATTCTGATAAGGGAATAGATTATTTGGTTTTGGTTCAAATAAATATTGATGAAAATACCCATATTCCAAATCCATCTAATATGATTTTCTTAAATATGTCGCCCAATTTATTTGACACCAAGAAAAGTAAAACAGGTAAATATTCATATTCATATAAAAAAGAACAAATAATAATGGAAGAACAAATCGGCCAAATTTTTAATTCAAAAATATTTTTTGAATTTTTTATGTATTGTTCCAAGCACGGAATAGAATTTAACATGGATGTTTTGGAAGAAACAAGCATTAAAATTGGTGATAAGTCGGTGAATGTAATTCTACCAAAAAATCACCAAGATTTTAACGAGTCTGTCATAATAGATTCTTGGAGAGATTTAATTAATCAGTTTGAAAAGGATGTGCCTAAGAAAGAAAGTTTAGAGTACTTAGAGGAGCTCATTAAGAAGTGATTGAGCAAAACTTTCTGAATATTCATTATCTCCCATTACTTGGTCGATAATATTCTTTTTCTTTTGTAATATATTATAAACAATCATTTCGATTGTGTTTTCAAAAATAGGATAGTAAACAAGTACACTATTCTTCTGTCCATATCTATATGCCCTATCTTCTGCTTGGGAGTGGTCTGATGGTACAAATGACAGGTCATTCATTATTACTGCTTCTGCCGCAGTTAAAGTAATTCCAACGCCACCCGCTCTAATATTGGATACGAATATTTTTATTTTATCCTCATTTTGAAATCTGTCAACACTTTCTTGTCTTCTTTCTTTTGACATTCTACCATCAAGGGTCACAGAATTTTTCTTATACTTCTCGTGAATCATATCCAAACTCATAGTAAAGTTTGTAAATACAATTACTTTTTTACCTTGTTCTGTGAACTTATCAATTAACTCATATGTGTATGGTACTTTTTCGTATGCAATTACTTGTCTAATTTTCATTAGACGATTTAATGTTACACTAATTGATTCATTCTTTTTATTTTCCTTAGATATTTTCATGAATTCTTCTAACTCTTCATTGTAGAAAGTACTCTGCATATCTAAGAAAATAGGAGTTATAATTTTTTCGGGTAAATCGAGAATGTCGGTTTTTATTCTTCTTAATACCAAATTTTTTGTTCTTTCTCTTAGTTCATCTAAATTACTTGCCCCACCCGTGTTCCATATTTTTTTACCCCCAACTTTAAACTGATAACCCGCACAATATCTTCTGACATAACCTTGCCAATTTAATGCAATTGGTGAATTAACAATTTTTAATAAATTATAATAGTTTATCGGTCTTGATGTCATTGGGGTTCCTGTAAGCAACCATACCTTAGGTATTTGTTTTACAACATCATTAATTAGTTTTGTTCTCTGTGCTGTTGGATTTGAAACATAGTGAGCCTCATCAATTATTACCAAATCAAAATTTTCATTTATGATTAATTTATATGCTTCACTATCTTCTGATTTATCGGTTGTGTGATAGTTTTTTAATATATCATAATTGATTATATAATAATCAAATGTGGAACCCCATTTTCTGCCTTCAACAATTAATGATTTTTTTCTTGAGTAATTTTCAATCTCTCTTGACCAGTTAATCTTTAGTGATGCGGGACAAATAATTAGAACTTTTTTTGCTCCACATTCTAGTGAGGCAATAATCGCGGACGTGCTTTTACCAAGACCCATATCATCAGCAAGAATGTATTTGTCATTGGCTAACAATTTTTCAATGGCTTCTTTTTGATGTTCCATTGGCGGTCTATGTGAGTAAGGAGTATAATCTATTATTCTATCTAATTTTTTTTCTTCTTGGATAATAGATGATTTTGGAATCCACATCGCATGATTCGTTTCGGAATCAATAATTTTACCCCATATATGGTATGCCTTATCGCTTTCACACAATAATTTTTCACACCAAATCTTTTCAGGTGCTTTGGTTAACTTCTTGTCCTCCATAATTTTTTCACCAAAATTCTTGGCAATGGTGATATGCTTTCGAGCAACTCGAGGTACTGTTTCGTAATACTTTGTAACATATTCCGCTTGGGGTCTTGTTAATTGAAAATTTTTAACATTATGAAATTTGTGTTTCCAATCAAGTAATTGATTGTTAAAACCTTCATATTCAAGCAGTATGTCTCTCGCCTCTATTTCTAGAATCTTGTTCTGCATATAACCTAAATATAATAAAATAGAAAGAATAATTGAACTATTTATTGAGTATGAAGCATAAATTACCCATAACAAGAGTCAGTAAATTCTTTTCAGAAGCAGATTTTGATTTAAATCAAATGATAGGTCAAGAATACCTTCATGGGGATTTAAATATGAAATTGGTTCTCTTTAGAGTTGACAAACAAAAGACCGATACGGATGAGGTTTATGCTGAAGTTGGTAAAGACCAAATTAAATTTTTACCTCCTGTTGAGTTTAATGGTTTAGTAAAGATTGAGGAGCCAAAAAACACCACCTATAAGGGTGGGTTAGGTAGGTACTTAGAGCCGGGTAATATGATAATATCTGTTTACATTAAACATTTAGAAGAATTGAAAATAGATATTAGATATGGTGACTACGTCGGTTATCCTGAAAGTGAAGAAAGAGTTAGATACTATACTGTAACCAATGATGGTAAAGTAACATCGGACAATAAACATAATATGTTTGGTTTTAAGCCACATTATAGAACAATAATTTGTGTAGCAACACAAGAATCTGAATTTAGAGGAATATAATCATGGGAATACCTAAAAGAAAAAATAATGTTCAAGTTTACGGGGTTAAACAAGACATGAATGGTCCTGACATTGTAGGGAGGAGAAAAGGGTTATTGGAGAGAATAACTAAATCAGATACCTTCTTACCCGATTCTATTTTACATGAGGACCTTGATTTAGGTATGCTTGATTTTGTAAAACAAAATTTCAAGGTTGTCTCTGGTGGTGACCAAATACCCATTATTCCAAGAATCTTGACGATTCAAAGATGGGGTGAGGTTTCAAACAATTGGACATTTGCAGATGAGGATGGTAATATGAAGTTACCCTTTATAGCTGTAATCAGAAGACCAGATGTTCAACCCGGTACTAATCCATCAATTCAACGAACAATACCAGACAGAAGAGATTTCTTCTATGCCTCTGTTCCGACATGGAACGGGACACAAATGGGTGCCGACATATATAAGATACCACAACCTGTACCAATAGATATAACTTTTGATGTAACAATTATATGTACAAAACTTAGGGATATTAATAAGTTCAATAGGATTGTTTTACAGAAATTCTCGTCTCGTCAGTCATATACAAGCGTAAAAGGTCATTACATACCTCTTGTTTTAGATAGAATCGAGGATAGCACTCCAATGGATACTTTGGAAGGTCGTAGGTTCTATATTCAAAATTACACCTTTATAATGCTTGGTTTACTAATAGACGAAGAGGAGTTTGAGGTTAAACCGGCGGTTAGTAGAATGTTTTTATTGAACGAGTTTATTAAGAGTAACAATTATACCAAAAAGTATATTGTCAAAACTATTGAGATAACAATCATGTCTTTTCCTGCTGATGGTGTTCAAACCGTCTTTAGTGTGGGCGAAACAATAAATGTATTGTTTACTGTTGCAATTAATGGTCTTATACAAATACGAAATGTGGATTACCTCCACGTTGCTCAAACATCAAAAATAACCTTTGTTCAACCCCCATTAGATGGTTCAGTCGTGACTATCACATATTATAAAGGTAGAAATGACACATTTATAGATACATTTGGTAAACCATTAAATGTAATTAATGAAAGTTTTACCTATAATGGCTCAAGTTTAGAGTTTACCACATCAAATGCTCTTAATAGTATTATCAGTTTAGATATTAATGGTCTTGTGGAAGATGAAGGTGTCGGTTTTGAAGTTTCAGGTAACTACAAGTTTAAATTACTATCAGCACCCGCAGTTGGTTCAAAAGTAAGTGTCGTTTACTTGAGTTAATTTTCCCCGTAGATATCTTTTTTCTCGTAGATATCTTTTTTCTTAGATTTACAAGATTCCTCAATCCACTTTTGGACTGCTTTATAAATTTTTAGTCCGTTTTTATCACAATATTCCTTCAACATTTGATGATGTTTTTCGCTGACTTTGATGTTTTTTAGGTTCTCTTTTTCCATAAAGATAAATAATGATAAAAAAGGATTTTTAATTATCCTTTTTGAAAAAAGTCAGGAAATCTTTGCTAAAAACAAAGATATTTATAAGAATAATAAAATAAATTAACCAAACTTTTAAAAATGGCAAATTCAAATAGAGTATTTGTATCTCCGGGTGTCTACACATCAGAAAAAGATTTAACATTCGTAGCACAGAGTGTTGGTGTTACAACTCTTGGTTTAGTTGGTGAGACCCTTAAAGGTCCCGCTTTTGAACCAATCCTTGTAACAGATTATGATGAGTTTAAACTTTACTTCGGAGGTTCTACACCAGTAAAAGATGGTAATGGTAACCCAAAATTTGAGTTACCTTACGTAGCAAAATCTTATCTTGAGGAATCAAATCAACTTTTTGTAACAAGAATTCTCGGTCTTACAGGTTATAAACCTGTTAAGACTTACGCAATTAAAACCCTCGGCGGTTTAACCTTGGGTTCTTTGAGTGGCTCAACCACAGGTACGTGTGACCCATCCACCCTTAACCAAATAACTGGTAGTACATTCTTTGGAAACATTTCAGGAATTACTTCATATGATGGTCAAACTATGGACAATTATCTATTCTCCTCATTTAGTGGTAATACAACAGGAAATACGGGACAATGGTTTGTTATTGGTAACGTACCATCATCGTCTACATCAGGTCTAACCACAAGTTTAGAAGTAATTTCACCTTTAACAGGTTTAAATAATGCTAACAACCAAAATGGTAAAGAATGGTATAATATAGTATGTAATTCAGGTGGTACTGAGGTTTACTCCTTCTTATTTGTATACACATCAGGTGGCACAGAACAATTCAATGTGACTCAATTTGTTTATAACTCAACAGTTAAAAGTGAACACAATAATAAAGTTGTGGCGGCTTTCAGACCAAGAGGTTCATACTCAGGTCAAACTTTAGGTCTTGAATTGACAGGAAACACAAGTTTCAATGTTGTGGGTAGTTCACTTAGGGTGAATCCATTCTCTGAATTTACAATTCAGGTTACAGGTACAACAAGTAGTGGTAAGACATTTACATGTTCTATGGATACAACATCATCTAAGTACATAACTAAGGTTTTAGGTACCGATGTGTTTGATAAACCAAGAAAGGAAGTACCTATCTTTGTTCACGAAGCATATTCCGCATACTTAAAAGCGGCGTTCCAACAAGGTAATGTAAGAGGTCTAAGTTTAGATGAGGTGTTTGTTTCAGAAGGTTCAAACTTCGCGGAACAATGGGATACCCCAATGTCACCAATGGTTGTATCTGAAGTTCGTGGTGGTGAAGTATCTGATTTGTTTGAAGTGATTACTATCTGTGATGGTAACGCAGCGAATGAACAAGTAAAAATTTCAATCATTAATATTAACTTAGAAACAGGTGAATTTGATATGTTAGTTCGTGATTTCAACGATACTGACGACAATCAACTTGTTCTTGAAAAATTCACAAGATGTTCAATGAACCCTGACTTACCAGGTTATGTGGCGAGAAAAGTTGGTACATCTGATGGTGAATATGAATTACGTTCTAAGTATATCATGTTAAACATGGCAATTAACCATCCCGTAGATGCGTTCCCTGCTGGTTTTAAAGGATTCGTGGCTAATACATCGTTCTCAGATACAACCTTGGGTTCTGTTATGTTTAAAACTCAATTCTTTGACGCTGGTGACGTTATGGGATACGAAGCCGATGGTACCCCCATCCTTTCAGGTGGGGACAAAATCAGAAAGATAACCTTTGGTTTATCTTCTCAGACAGGATTTGATAAGGATTTATTTAAGTATAAGGGAGCTGCAGCGGTAGGTACTACTAAAGGTTTCCACTTATCTACAAACGCATCAACAATCACAGGTACAACATTCACAACTACATCGTATGATTTAGAGGGTCAAACAGGTGTTGATAATGTTATGACTAACATCAACTACCGTAAATTCACTTTTGCGGTGTGTGGTGGATTTGACGGATGGGACATTTACAGAGAAGTTAGAACATTCGGGGATTCTTATATCTTCGGAAAGCCAACGTATATTAGTGGAAACACGTCAAATGGTGGTGTATTCAGTACTACGGTTGGTAATTCTGACTACTATTCATACTTAAAAGGTATTCAGACCTACTCAAACCCTGAAGCTGTGGATATCAACATATTCGCATCTCCCGGTATCAACTTCTATGACCATAGTTCATTGACTTCACAGGCAATCGACATCATGGAAAATGATAGAGCGGATTCACTTTATATCATATCACCACCTAATTTCTCAACAGTTGAGGAAGTGGTAGCCGCTTTGGATGGTGTTTCTCTTGACACTAACTACACAGCCACATATTGGCCATGGATTCAGGTTAGAGACCAAGATAATGCCACCCAATTGCTTGTTCCACCAACAGGTGAGGTTGTAAGAAACATAGCCCTTACGGATAATGTGTCATTCCCTTGGTTCGCGGTAGCGGGTTACTCAAGAGGTTTGGTAAAAGCGATTAAAGCAACCAAGAAATTGACCTTAGACGAAAGAGACGAATTATATAAAAACAGAATTAACCCAATCGCAACCTTCTCAGATACAGGTACAATCATATGGGGTAACAAAACCCTTCAGGTTAGAGAATCTGCGTTGGACAGAATTAACGTAAGAAGACTCTTGTTAAGAGCCAGAAAGTTAATTTCAGCGGTTGCAGTTAGATTACTATTCGAACAAAACGACGAACAAGTAAGAAACGAGTTCTTGAGATTGGTAAACCCAATTCTTGAGTCTATAAAGAGAGAAAGAGGTTTATACGAATTCCGTGTAACCGTATCAAATGACCCTGAGGACATTGATGCAAACACTCTTAGAGGTAAGATTTACATCAAACCAACACGTTCACTTGAATTCATCGACGTTGAGTTCATAATAACACCTACTGGAGCATCATTCGATAATATCTAATGAAAAGGGGGAGTTTAACCGCTTCCCCTTTTAAATGTTCCACATGGAACCAAAATGTATAAAAGTTATATTTTAATATTAACCCAAGAATTGAGAAAAAACCCAGTATATACTAGAATCTAGTTTATATTTAATTAATCTAGTTTATATTTAATTAATCTAGTTTATATTTAATTAATCTAGTTTAATCTGGTTCTAGTATCAATACTAGTATATAAAAAATACGAAAAAAAAATTAAAGAATCAAGGGTTGAACGATAAAATATTTTTTTTGACAATGACATATTTATAAGAAAGTAGATAAACAACAACTAAAAAATTAAATAGACATGGCAGATTTATTAATGAAAATGCCGGTTCCTTACGAACCGAAAAGAGTTAACCGATTCATCCTTCGTTTCCCTTCATCATTGGGTATCAACGAATGGTATGTATCATCAGCAGCTAGACCGAGTGCTAAAATCAACTCAGTTGCAATTCCTTTTATAAACACCTCAACATATGTTGCTGGTAGATTTGAATGGAATGAAATGAGAGTAACCTTTAAAGACCCAATTGGTCCTTCAGCTTCACAAGCACTTATGGAATGGTTCCGTTTACATGCCGAATCAGTAACAGGTCGTATGGGTTACGCAGCTGGTTATAAAAAGGATATTGAATTAGAAATGTTAGACCCAACGGGTGTTGTGGTTGAAAAATGGATTCTTCAAGGAACATTTATCACAGACTTGAACTTCAATGAACTTGATTACTCAAGAGATGATATTGCATCTATCCAATGTTCTTTAAGAATGGACAGATGTATTCAAGTATACTAATACATTAAAAATAAAATCTGTCAACGTGAAGGTCTCTCAAAAGGAGACCTTTACTTTTTTGTGGATATTTCGTAAATTAATGTAGTTATATAACAAAACACATATATGGAAGAATTTAGAATTGACCCAACCATCGCATATGATGTGGTGGAGTTACCCTCACGAGGTATACACTATTCAAACAGCAGTAAAAAATCATTAAAGGTTGCTTACTTAACCGCATCTGATGAAAATATTTTATCGGCACAAAACTTAATTGCATCAAACACAGTAATTGAAGAACTACTAAAAAGAAAAATTTTAGATAGAGATTTTATTATCGATGAATTAGTTGATGAGGATAAGCAAGCGGTACTTATCTTTTTAAGAAATACTGCGTTTGGTGCTGAGTATAGTATTTCGCTTACTGACCCAAAAACAGATGAAAAATTTTCTACAACATTGGATTTAAGTGAAATATCCTTCAAGGACTTTACACTTGAATCAGATTCGATGGGAGAATTCAAATACACCACGGAAAAAACAAATATTGAAATTACATTTAAGTTTTTAACTAAAAAGCAACAAAAAGAAATTGAGAATATTGAAAAAAGTTGGAATGGAATTGGAGTGGCTCCAATTGTTACTAAACAACTTGAGATGATGATTAAATCTGTTGCGGGTAACAGGGACACGATGAACATCAGAAATTTTATTGAAAAACTCCCAATTAAAGATTCTCAATCGTTTAGAAAATACGTAAAAGAACATAAACCTTCATTAGATTTAGCAAAAACAGTAAAAACCCCGTCAGGAGAAGATATCCAAGTTGAAATTGGATTCGGGGTAGAGTTTTTTCGCCCTTTCTACGGATTATAAGAAAGGTCAGTTAGACGAAATTTTATTTTTAGTTAAAAGAGGTTTCTCTTATGGGGACATCCTGAACATGCCCGTCTATTTACGTAGGTATTATGTTAGTTATTTAATTGAATTGGAAAATAGTCCGAAATAGTATTTATAGGTATGGCAGCACCCAAAATTAAAGATATTAAACAAGGACTCAGTAAAACCCAGTTTAAGAGTGAATTTTATGATTGTGATGAGGTGAAAAATAATCCATCACTATTAAATGATATAGGCTATTATTGGAACGCTTATAACACAAATTTATCAGATTCATCAAAATCATATAGTACCCCAACAGCCTCAAAAGCATATCAGATACAAGACTTAGGAAACAAAATAACGTCATATAATAATGCTGATATAATTCAACCAAGTACAATTGCGGAATCAATTAAAGATGTTGTTGCCGGTTTCTTTGGTAAAGAAGGTGATTTAATTAAAGGTTTAGGAAATATTGGTTCCATGGCACTAAAGGGTGTAATGGAAGGTTCAACAGATATCTTAACAAAAGAAGTTAATTTAAGAAATGAATTAAATTCACAAATTGGAATTGCGGGAGAATTATCAAGAGATTATAGAAGTGAAATCTTTGAAGCTTTACCTGGTGTTGTTTCAATGGGTTATGGTTTTGAGGACTTAAAGAAAACTGTAATCAACACTATGCAGGAAACCGGTCGGTTTGCTTTAATGAATAGTGATACGATGGACCAAATGGCGACAACATCACGTGCGTTTGTTGGTGATTTAGAGGACATGGGTAAAATATTCAGAAACTTTGAAATGGTTGGTGTTGGTGCACAAAATGCATTAAACACGATTGATAAAGTTGGTAAATCATCACTAACACTTGGGTTACAATCAAGAAAAGTTGTTGAAGAAACACAAAAGAATTTAGGAAAAATCAATGAATATGGTTTTGCTAAAGGAATCGAAGGTTTGGGTAGAATGG